>ENA-OQDC01000068-OQDC01000068.1-human-gut-metagenome-genome-assembly--contig:-NODE-68-length-73643-cov-12.281599_pt1 | contig 73643 bp, 66 predicted proteins | sample MGYA00242770_ERZ504601 | MGnify/ENA primary metagenome ERZ504601 (study PRJEB26092, sample SAMD00036305) | human gut metagenome | host: Homo sapiens | study: EMG produced TPA metagenomics assembly of...
AAACGACATCTACGAGGCTGAGAACCTCTGAAAGTCCAGGTTTACTTTTTAATATAAAGCGAATTTGAATTAGTTCATTGATTGGATCACGTTTACGTTTGCCAGTTTCGTTCCATCGAATTGTCACATTTACTGCATACGCATGCTCTTCGGAGTTACTTCCACGTATTCATCTTCCTTGACGTATTCCAGCGCTTCTTCAAGTGAGAAGATAACCGGCGGAATGATACGGGCCTTGTCGTCAGAACCAGAAGCACGCATGTTGGTCAGCTTCTTTGATTTGGTTACGTTAATCACCAGGTCGTTTTCATGAACGTGTTCACCTACCACCTGTCCTGCATATACTTCGTCCTGCGGATAGATAAAGAACTTACCGCGATCCTGCAGCTTGTCGATGGCGTAAGCAAAGGCAGTTCCTGATTCCATGGCAATCATTGAACCGTTGGTACGGCGAGGAATGTCGCCCTTGAACGGCTGGTATTCCTTGAAACGGTGAGCCATGATGGCTTCTCCCTGAGAAGCAGTCAGCACGTTGGTACGCAGACCGATGATACCGCGTGACGGCATGTCAAATTCAATGTTTACACGGTCGCCCTGAGTTTCCATGGATACCATTTCACCTTTGCGGCGGGTTACCATATCAATCATCTTGCTGGCAAATTCTTCGGGCACGCTGATGGTCAGTTCTTCAATCGGTTCGCATTTCACACCGTCGATTTCCTTATATATTACCTGCGGCTGTCCTACCTGAAGTTCGTAGCCTTCACGACGCATGGTTTCAATCAATACAGACAAGTGGAGTACACCACGTCCGGAAACAATCCATTTTCCGTCTTCGTTTTCCGTCTTGCGTACGCGCAGCGCCAGGTTCTTGTCCAACTCTTTCATCAGACGGTCGTGGATGTGACGTGAAGTCACGTATTTTCCTTCCTTTCCGAAGAACGGAGAGTCGTTGATGGTGAACAGCATGCTCATGGTCGGTTCGTCGATGGCGATAGGTGGCAGCGGTTCCGGATTTTCGAAGTCGCAGATGGTATCACCGATTTCGAAGCCTTCCACACCGATGATGGCACAGATGTCGCCAGAAGATACAGATTCTACTTTCTTGCGGCCCAGACCTTCGAAGGTATGTACTTCCTTGATTTTAGATTTCACCAATGTACCGTCGCGTTTAGCCAGGGTGATGTTCATGCCTTCTTTCAGCGTACCTCTGTGCACGCGGCCTACGGCGATACGTCCGGTATAAGAAGAATAGTCAAGTGAAGTGATCAGCATCTGCGGAGTTCCTTCCAGCTGCTTCGGAGCCGGAATGTATTTCACGATGGCATCCAGCAGCGGAGTGATGGTGCCGGTCGGGGTTTTCCAGTCTTCACCCATCCAGTTGTTCTTGGCAGAACCGTAGATTACCGGGAAGTCCAGCTGGTCTTCTGTGGCGTTGAGACTGAACATCAGGTCGAACACCATTTCATATACTTCTTCCGGACGGCAGTTCGGTTTGTCTACCTTGTTTACCACTACGATAGGTTTCAATCCAATCTGCAGGGCTTTCTGAAGCACGAAGCGGGTCTGCGGCATCGGACCTTCAAAAGCGTCCACCAGCAGAATACATCCGTCGGCCATGTTCAAGACACGTTCCACTTCTCCACCGAAGTCGGCGTGTCCCGGAGTATCGATAATGTTGATTTTTGTACCGTTGTAATTGATGGATACGTTTTTAGAAAGAATGGTTATACCTCTTTCACGCTCCAGGTCGTTGTTATCCAAAACCAGTTCACCGTTGGTCTGGTCGTTGCGGAACAGGTGTCCCGCCAGCATCATCTTGTCCACCAGAGTTGTTTTTCCGTGGTCAACGTGAGCAATAATGGCAATGTTTCTAATGTCTTGCATACTATACCTATATATAATTGTGTGCAAAATTACTGTTTTTCAGCGAAAGGCGGGTATTTTATGCAGGGTTTTTATATTTTTTGGCGGAAACTGGACTGCAGATGCCGGTCTTCATGGGGAAGAAACTTCCGTCAGGGCTTTCAAAGGAATTCTTCTTCCGGGTATGAAAAAAAGATGTAAAACGCTTGTAGTCTGAAAGATTATGCTTACCTTTGCATCCGCAAATCAAATTTATACATTTTAATAAATAGTCAAATTATGTATTTAGACGCAGCTAAAAAACAAGAAATCTTTGGAAAGTACGGAAAGTCTAACACTGATACTGGCTCACCTGAAGCGCAGATAGCATTGTTTTCATACCGTATTTCTCACCTGACTGAGCACATGAAGCTCAACAGAAAAGATTATAGCACTGAAAGAGCTTTGACAACTTTGGTAGGTAAGCGTCGTTCTTTGCTGAACTACCTGAAGAGCCGTGATATCGAAAGATACCGTGCTATTGTTAAAGAACTTGGTCTTCGTAAGTAATCCGTTACTTGCTGCAGGCAAAAAAATAAGCCGCTTTTCCTTCAAGGGAGAGCGGCTTATTTTTTGTACCCTCGTCGGGAATCGAACCCGAATCTAAAGTTTAGGAAACTTCTATTCTATCCGTTGAACTACAAGGGCAATCTTCCGCAAAAGTAAGTCTTTTTATTGAATATCCATGATTTTGGTATGAAAAAAGCGGTTCCCTGTTGATTTTTACGCCTTTTTTAGCTGCCATGGAAAACCTCGAAGCGTTTGGAAGAAAACGCCAAAGCGTTTTGTTTGAAACGCAAGTTCGTTTTACTTCAAACGCACTTGCGTTTCATATCGAATGCACTTGCGTTTTTTTAAAACGTACTTGCGTTCTGCTGGTGCGAAAATAAACCTCGTATTTCGGGCTCGTTTTGTTTGAAAAATTGATATTTTTGGAAGAACGAATTCTAAAAATTAAGATATTTATGGGAAAAATAAGTCAGTTTGTAAAGGCGGGGGCCTTGCTTTTAACAATGGCAGGATGTTCTTCGCCGAACTCAGGAGGAAAGGATGCGGAGATGGACCGCTTTATCAGTGACCTGATGGAGCGCATGACCTTGCAGGAAAAGTTGGGACAGCTGAATCTGCCGGCAGGAAATGATTTGGTGTCGGGAGCAGTGAAGAACAGCAAGATGGCAGAAGCTATCCGGGCTGGAGAGGTCGGCGGCTTTTTCAATGTAAAGGGAGTGGATAAGATTTACCAGATGCAGCGTATGGCGGTGGAGGAAACTCGTTTGGGAATTCCTCTGATAGTGGGTGCCGATGTGATTCACGGGTACGAGACCATCTTCCCGATTCCGTTGGCTCTGTCTTGTAGCTGGGATACGGCGGCGGTAACGCGCATGGCACGCATTTCTGCCACGGAAGCCAGTGCCGATGGAATCAGCTGGACCTTCAGTCCGATGGTAGACATCTGTCGGGATGCCCGCTGGGGACGTATTGCAGAAGGAAGTGGGGAAGACCCGTACCTCGGTGCGCTGATGGCCGGAGCGTATGTGCGCGGTTATCAGGGTGACGGCATGAAGCAGAACAATGAAATCATGGCCTGTGTGAAGCACTTTGCGCTGTATGGAGCTTCGGAATCGGGACGTGACTATAATTCGGTGGATATGAGTCGAAACCTGATGTATAATGTGTATCTGGCTCCTTACAAGGGTGCGGTGGAAGCTGGAGTGGGTTCGGTGATGAGCTCGTTCAATACCATCAACGGGGTACCTGCTACAGCCGACAAATGGCTGCTGACGGATTTGCTCCGCAATGAGTGGGGATTCACGGGTTTTGTGGTGACCGACTACAATTCAATTGGTGAGATGAAAACTCATGGGGTGGCCGACTTGAAGGAGGCTTCTGCACGGGCGTTGAATGCAGGAACGGACATGGATATGGTGGCACATGGTTTCTTGCATACGCTGGAAGCTTCACTGAAGGAGAAGGCCGTGACGCAGGAACGGATTGACGAGGCCTGCCGTCGGGTACTGGAAGCCAAGTATAAGTTAGGATTGTTTGAGAATCCTTATAAATATTGTGATACGCTTCGAGGTCGCAAGGAACTGTTTACGGAGGCGAATCGTAAAGCGGCACGTGAGATTGCGGCCGAAACGTTTGTATTGTTGAAGAACGAGGGGCAGTTGTTGCCTTTGCAGAAAAAGGGACGCATTGCATTGATTGGGCCGATGGCTGATGCGCAGAACAATATGTGCGGCACGTGGAACATGGATTGTCAGACAGACCGTCATGTGACGATGTACGAGGCTTTCCGTCGTGCGGTAGGTGATAAGGCTACGGTTTCTTATGCCAAAGGAAGCAATGTGTATTATAGTGAGCATATAGAGAAAGGAGCGGTCGAACCTCGTCCGCTGACACGCGGCGATGACCGTCAGTTGCGGGCTGAGGCTTTGCGCGTGGCGGCCTCGGCCGATGTGATTGTGGCCGCATTGGGTGAGAGTGCCGAGATGAGCGGAGAGTCTTCTTCTCGTACGGATATTCAGATTCCAGATGCGCAGAAAGATTTGTTGAAGGCACTGGTGGCTACCGGAAAGCCGGTGATACTGGCTTTGTTTACCGGTCGTCCATTGGATTTATGCTGGGAGTCTGAGCATGTACCGGCTATCCTGAACGTGTGGTTTGCCGGCAGTGAAGCGGGCGATGCCATTGCCGATGTGATGTTTGGTGACGTGTCTCCTTCGGGCAAGTTGACCACGAGTTTCCCGCGTGCGGTGGGACAGTTGCCGCTTTATTATAATCACCTGAACACGGGTCGTCCGGATACGGATGATACCACTTTTAATCGTTATGGCAGCAATTACATCGACCAGAGCAATGAACCGCTTTATCCTTTTGGCTATGGTTTGAGTTATACTACTTTCCGTTACGGTAATTTGCAGTTGAGTGCCGAGCGTATGGCCAAGGGTGGGCAGTTGAAGGTAACCGTGCCTGTAACCAATTCCGGCGAGTGTGACGGAGTAGAGATTGTGCAGCTGTACCTTCACGATGTGTATGCAGAAATCTCCCGTCCGGTGAAGGAGCTGAAAGCTTTCCGTCGTGTGGCCCTTAAAAAAGGAGAGACGCAGAATGTGGAGTTTGTGCTCGATGAGGATGATTTGAAGTATTATAACTCTCGTCTGGAATATGGATATGAACCAGGAGAGTTTGAGGTGATGGTAGGTCCGGACAGCCGGAATGTGCAGCACGCGACTTTTGTGGCTGAATAGTAGTCAGGTCATATAAAACACAAAAATGGTCCGCCTTTGTGAGAAGATTCAGAGGCGGACCATTTTTGTGTTATTCAAGTTGGACGTTGCGTACATGTACGTCTGTGCAGTGTAAGAATACCGAAGCCGATTCCCGGAATTTCTCGACTGATTCTGTGGTGAGAAACTCCCGTCGCTTGTTCTTGGAACAGCGTGCGTCCATGTCTGGATGACGCGACAGATAGTCCTTCAGGCTTTCGCTTACATACTCGCCTTGCGTTACCAGTCGGATGTGCGAGGGGGTGTACTGCCGTATCTTTTGCAGAAGCAGGGGATAGTGCGTACAGCCTAAAATCAGGGTGTCGATGTCCGGGTCTTTCTGCAGGATGGTATCAATGTATTTCTTGACGAAATAGTCGGCTCCGTCACCGTCGTATTCCTTGTTCTCTACCAGTGGCACCCACATGGGGCAGGCCATTCCTGTGACCTGAATGTCCGGAAAAATCTTTTTAATCTCCAGCGGATAGGATTCGGAGCGTACGGTGCCGGCTGTGGCCAGCAGACCTACGTGCCCGTTGCGGGTGATTTCACCGATACATTCCACCGTGGGGCGTATTACTCCCAATACGCGGCGGGTCGGATCCATGTGAGGAAGGTCGTTTTGCTGGATGCTGCGGAGTGCTTTGGCGGAAGCCGTATTGCAGGCCAGGATGACCAGCGGGCAGCCCAGTTCAAACAATTTCTTGACAGCCTGTAGGGTGAAGTCGTAGACCACTTCGAACGAGCGTGTGCCGTATGGAGCACGGGCATTATCTCCCAAGTACAGGTAATCGTACTGTGGCAGTCGTTCGATGAATTTTCCTAAAATGGTAAGACCTCCGTATCCGGAGTCGAAAACTCCGATGGGACCAGTGTGAGGGGCAGATAGAGGGTACATGGGAAAACGTTTGAAAGGTTTGAAAAGAAAAATGTCATTCAGAGAAATCTTTTTCGTGTTTCTCTGAATGACATGTAGTCAGGACGACAAAGAGTTCCTTTAATTACTGAGCAGAAGTTGCTGCAGGAGCTACCGGAGTAGCAGGAACAGCTGTCAGGCTGATGCCCAACTTAGTCTTGATGTCGTTTGTAATATCTTTTGACTGAGCTTCATCGATGTAAGGAATGTCAGTACGATTCAGGTCGAAAACGTAAGTATAAGCACCAGCTTTACCTACAGCCTGTACGGCATCTTCCAGTTTCTTGTAAATCGGTTCCATCATGTCAGCGTATGCTTTCTGCAACTGCTGCTGAGCATCCTGCTGGAACTGCATACCTTTTTCACTCAGTTCCTGCAATTCTTTCTGGCGGCGTTCCTGAATGTTCTGCGGCAGGTTCTTCTGTTCCTGCTGGTATTCTGCATATTTCTTGTTGAATTCGTCAGAAGCACGTTTGATTTCGTCTTCATATTGTTTCTGCATAGTCTGGATGTCTGTCTGTGCCTTTGCGTATTCCGGCATTACTGGGATGATATCCATTGATTTAAAGTGCGCAAATTTTTGTGCGAATACACTCATCGGTGCGATGAGTAAAAGTAAAAAAGCAATTTTCTTCAACATAATCTCAAGTTTCTATTTGTTATTAATTAATTCGATGTATAAAACAGGGCTTATTATCACCCGGTTGCAAATGTATAAAATTAATTTGAATATCCTAGTTTTGCAAGAACCTCATTGCTTATATCAATGCGTGGAGAAGCAAAAATCATGCTCTGTGCCGAGGCACGGTCTATCACGGCATCGTATCCGCGCTGGGTTGCAATTTCTTTCACTGCATTGTAGATGGCATCCTGAATCGGAGAAATCAGTTCCTGACGTTTCTTCATCAGTTCGCCTTCCGGTCCGAAATATTGCTTGCGGAGCTCTGCCGCTTCTTTCTCTTTGGCTACGATAGCTTCTTCCTTGCTGGTTTTCTGAGTAGCTGAAAGCGTGTTGGCGCTTTTCTGGTAATCTTCGTACAGCTTCTTCGCTTCATTGGCTTTGGCCTCAATCTGGCTTTGCCATTGCTTTGACAGTGACTCCATCTGTTGGTTGGCCTGTTGATAAGAAGGTATTTGCTTGAGGATATACTCCATATCTATCAGGGCGAATTTCTGTGCTGAGGCCATACCCACGGCGGCCACTAACAGCATAACGGATAAAATGAGTCTCTTCATAATCATTGGTTTTTAAGTGTTAGAATTCTTGTCCGATGATAAAGTGGAACTGACTTCCGCTGTATTGCATTGAACCGTCAATCTTGTCGAAACCGTAAGCCCAGTCAATACCCATCATACCAATCATCGGCAGGAAGATACGTACACCGAATCCGGCAGAACGTTTCAACTGGAAGGGGTTAAAGTCGGTCACGTTGTTCCATGCGTTACCTGCTTCCACGAAGCTCAGTGCATAGATACTGGTAGAGTTTTCCAGCATCAGCGGGTAGCGGAGCTCGGCACCCAGACGGATGTAAGCATAACCTTCACTTCCGTACGGAGTCAATGAACCGTTTTCATATCCACGCAGGGCGATGGTTTCGGATGCATAGTTGTAGCTGTAACCAGTCATACCGTCACCTCCCACGTAGAAGGTTTCAAATGGTGAACGTTTGTATTTGTTGAAGTGACCGAGGATACCGAATTCTGTACGGGTCATGATAACCGGACATTTCTGAATATCCATCAAGGCTGTATAAGTCTTGGCTTTGAATTTCCACTTGTGGTATTCAATCCACTTGTACATGCTGGCAGCATCGTGGTAGTTGTCTTTACCGTAAGTAGAGTAGTCCTTCTTGCTGAACAGAGAGTACGGCGGAGTTATCTGCAAAGAAGCCGAGAATTCTGATCCGTAACGCGGGAAAATCGGGTTATCCGTAGAGTTACGTGACAAGGTCAGGTTCAGGCTCAGGTTATTACAGTTACCGGTGTTCATGTACTGGCCGTTGTTCAGTTTGATATAGAGGTAACTCCAGTCTTTCAACATGAATCGCTGGTAAGACAATTCAGCCGACAAGGTAAAGTAGTCATCCGGCCAACGCAGACGTTTACCCCATCCTACAGATACACCGAACATCTTGATTGACTTGTCGGGGTCGTAGTAAGATTCGTAGTTGTCATAATAGTTTCCATAACCTCCGTAGTATCCGTATCCGCTCAACATGTTGTAATAGTTGTTCATGTAAGCAGAGTTGTAATACTGGCTGCTTACGTCGGTCTGGATAGAGTAGAAGGCAGAAACAGAGAATGAGTTCGGGCGCTTACCGCCAAACCACGGGTCGAAGAACGATACGCTGTATGACTGATAGTAGCGTCCGTTGGTCTGTCCACTGATGGTCAGTGTCTGTCCGTCACCCTGTGGCAGGATACCACGGTAGTTGTCGTTTTTGCGGAACAAGTTCGCAAATGAGAAGTTAGTAAACTTCAAGCTCAACTTACCGATGACACCAGTCTGTCCCCAACCTGCGGAGAATTCCACCTGGTCGTTGGCTTTTGATTCCAGTCCCCAGTTGATGTCTACTGTTCCGTCCTGGAAGTTCGGCTGTACATCCGGTTTGATATTTTCAGGGTTGAAGTGTCCCATCTGTGCAATTTCACGGTAAGAACGTTCCAGTGCTTCCTTACTGAAGAGGTCGCCCGGACGTGTACGCAACTCACGACGTACGATGTTTTCATACAGACGGTCATTACCGTTGATGCGTACGTGACTGATGCTGGCCTGCGGACCTTCGGTGATACGCATTTCCAGGTCGATAGAGTCACCGTCAATGTTTACTTCCACCGGATCGAGGCGGTAGAACACATATCCGCGGTTATAGTAGTTGTTACCGATTGCATCTTCATCGTTAGAGATACGGTCGTTCAGTAACTTCTGGTTATATACATCACCGCGTTTCATGCGGAGCTGTTCGTTCAACAGGTCGGAAGGATATACCGTGTTACCTACCCAAGTGATGTCACGGAGGTAATATTTCTGTCCTTCGTAGATTTTCATGTAGACATCTACTGTCTTTTCATCGTATGAAGATACGCTGTCTTCTACGATTTGTGCATCACGATAACCTAACTCGTTATATTTATCGATGATTTTCTGTTTGTCTTCTTCGTAACGTTCATTGATGAACTTCTTGGCACGGAAAAGGTTAATCAGTTTACCTTTTTCGTTGGTCTTCTTCATGACACGCTTCAACTTCTTGTCAGTCAGCACCTCGTTCCCGTCAATGGTAATCTGGTGAACCTTGACTTTAGCCTTCTTGTCAATGTTCACATCTACATATACCTGCTCTTTGTTTTCCGGGTCCTCGCGTTCAATGATGTTTACTTCTGCATTTTTGAAACCTTTTTCGTCAAAATGCTTCTTGATCAAAATCTTGGCACGGTCAATCAAGTTCGGTGTAACCTGTGTACCTTTTGCCATACCCAGTTTAGCCTGCAAATCCTCACGTTCACTCTTCTTCACACCATGAATTACGATGTCGGTAATACGTGGACGCTGTGTCAGCTGGATAGACAAGTAGATTTTATTGTCTACAATCTTATCCGCAGTGATTTTCACGTCAGAGAACAAGCCATGACGCCAGTATCTTTTTACTGCCGAGGTGATGTCATCTCCCGGTACGGTGATAGTTTGTCCGACAGCCAAGCCGGAAATTCCTATCAGGACATAATCCTCATAGTTCTTTACTCCGCTGACCTTGATGTCGGCGATTTCATATTTTTTAGGTGTTCCGTTGTAAAGGATAACTGGCTTATCGCTTTGTTCAGTTGTATTATTGTCCTGTGCATATCCCCCCATTGGAGCAGACGAAAGACATGCAGCAATCAATAGGATAAGTGAAAAACGGTTTTGCATTGTTCTTTGTTAAATTTGTTCACTGGTTTTGCCGAATCGGCGTTCTCTTTTTTGAAAGTCACAAATAGCCTTACACAATTCTTCGGCCTTGAAGTCCGGCCAGAAAGTGTCACAGAAATACAGTTCCGCGTAGGCACACTGCCAAAGCAGGTAGTTGCTTAATCGGATTTCACCGCCTGTTCTGATTAACAAGTCCGGGTCGGGCATATAATGAGTGGCCAGGCATCGGTCGATGGTCTGGTCTGTAATCTCTTCAGGAGAAAGGGTTCCTTCCTTCACTTCACGGGCAATTTTTTTGACAGCTTCCGTAATTTCCCATTTAGAAGAATAGCTTAATGCTAAAGTCAGACACATTCCCGTGTTCTTTGAGGTACGTTCGATACACTTGTTCAGTCGTGCAAGTACGTTTTCCGGTAATTTTTCTGTTTCACCGATGATGCGGAAGCTGATGTTGTTCTTCATGAAAGTTTCTTCTTCAATGGAGTCCATGAGCAAGCTCATCAAAGCGGCTACTTCATCTACCGGGCGATTCCAGTTTTCTGTAGAGAATGTATAAAGAGTCAGATATTTCACACCTAACCGCGCAGCTTCTTCTGCAATAATATGTACGGTTTCAGCGCCAGCCTGATGTCCGAAAGTACGGGCATGTCCCTGCTGTTTGGCCCATCGCCCGTTGCCATCCATGATGATGGCAATGTGTGCCGGTATCCGGTTCTTGTCTATTTGGTCCTTATATAGCATAGCTTGTTGTTTTTCAGGGTTCTTTGATTACCATTTAGGAGTAAATCCTAATCGATTGATACGTCCTCTGCAGATGCTTCCATCTTCCCACACAATCCAAATAAAGTTACCTCTGGATGTTTCGTTCTCCAATTTGGGAGTTACGGCACATGAGTAATTACCATGGTATGTGTCGTATAAATTAGGGAAGTTAATATACTCTTTATTAGGTTTTTCTGTGTCAGGGACTTCTGCGGGGAAAGCCATACATTCAGTCACAGGTCTCCAGCAAAGTCCGTTGTCGGTAGAGCAATAGAACTGACTGAAAGGCTTGATTTCTTTATAACCTCCTCCGAAAGCATATAACTTTCCGTCATAGTAAATCATGGTGACATTTTCCAAATTAGGAAGCGGCAGGTTTTGAATTCTTTCTTCCCATTTGTTGTCGCTTGACATACGGTTGAATACTAATGCAGTCGTTGTAGTACCCTGATTATAGCAAAGGGCTACAGTAGAAGTGATATTGCTGTTGTAAGACGCTGTAGTTGTATTGGAGAAGAAAGGTTTACCTGTCGGGAGCAGTGTGAATGGGGCAGCATCTTCTGTCCATGTATTTTCTTTATATATACCACTTTTTCCACCTTTTACAGCGTAAAGTTCACTTTTTATGTCATTTCCTCCTATTAGCATTTCAAATGTTTCTGTGCCTACAGAAGTAATTTCATTGCTATTTGCATCCAGTTTGTAAAGCTGTTTATTAGTTCCTGCCAGGAAATAGATGTTTCCTGCCCATGCAGTAGCAGAATAAGTGTCTATATTTGTTGGTACATTTGTGACAGAAGTCCATGGTGTGGGATTGTCTTTGGGTTCCTTTTCACCCGGAACAGAAACATTTATAACTTTTGTATATTCAATACAAGTCGTTTCATCATTTTTCTTTCCGAACACATATACCTTTTCATTAGCATATACTGCTTTCTGTTCACTCAAGTTTCCAGCACTAAATGGATTGTTATCAAACTTCTTCCATGAAATTGTGTCCGGTTCCTGCTTATGTACGTTAATGGTAATTGTATAAGGTTTTCCTTCTACACCACTATATGCATACACTTTAAATTCCACCGGGTCAGTAAAATCGATAGAGTCAGTTGATGTCCAGATGGTATCACGTTCGGAGCCTTTGGGTTTGTAGGCTAGCATTCCCGCATCATATGTGATACTGGTAATAACCTTGTCTATGTGGGTTCCTACGGGAAGTGAGTCTTTGTTTGTAATGGTTCTATTAATTTGGTCAATGGTGAATGGATAGTTAGAACAATCAAGTGTATCTACGTATGCACTATCTTCTCCATTCTGGTCTTTTCCTACACGGTCAATGTGCAATGTTCCCAGTGAAAATCCTGTAATACTGGTTTCTGAGGTATACGTAATCTGGTCTACATCATTGTCCAAACACGATGTCATTATAGATGTTGCAGCAAAGAATACTGCAATCAATGGCAAAAACTTTATTTTCATCTGCAAATGAGTTCTTTTAATTACAAGTTGCAAAAGTAGAAAGTTTTTCTTCGATTCCTCTCTTTTAGGGGAAGTTTTATATAAAATTATATTGTTATCTCCTCTTTATCAAGCTCTGTTGCATATTGTCCTGTTTTGTTAAAGGGCACAAGACTGTGCAAAAAGTCGCTTTTTCAGCATATAATAAGAACTTTTTAGGGGTAAAATTTGTTTATGTCCCCTTTGTATATCGATATTGTCCTGTATAAAACGGTTTTATGCAATTTGTTTCCTGAAAGAACGGATAATTTTGTAATCCAATAAAAACGAATAAACAATTATGTACAGACAATTAATTTCTAATTCATGGAAAGCATGCCTTCTTTTCGTATGTGTATTCTTTTCCGGTATGACAGTGAAAGCAGATGATAGTTTATACTCTCCTAATAAGAAAATAGGAGTGAGCTGGGATAATCCGGCGAAAGGATTGCGTGTGATTTATAAAAAAGGAGATACTTCGGTTCCGGTAGTTCAGTTAAAAAATATAGGAGTTCAACTTCAGCTTACATCCGGAGACGAATTTAATTATGTGTCTTCTTCCGCCGTGACTCCCATACGTGAGGATTATACCATGATAACGGGTAAACGCCGTCATTGCACGAATGAGGGAAACCAGCAGGTATTTCATTTCAAGAACGGCCAGAACGTATCGCTGGATTTGGAACTTCGGGTGTATGATGACGGTGTCGCTTTTCGTTATGTGTTTCCTCAGCCGACAAAAGAGATAGGTGTGACCGATGAAAATACAGCTTTTGTCTTTCAGGAAGGAATTACCCGATGGACACAGAAACTGAATCAAGCCTATGAAGACTTCTATCTGAAAAATAAAGGACGTGTGCAGGGATATACTGCAGGACAATGGGGATTCCCGGCATTGTTTGAAGTGGCAGATTCTGTTTTTACCCTTATTTCAGAAGCAAATGTGGCGAAAGGTAACTGCGGTTCCTGGTTGAACAATGCCTCCAGTGCATCGAGCTACAAAATAGAGATGGCAGAGCCGGCCAGCGTTTCCGGCAGATGGTGTTCACCTTGGCGCGTGGCCATTATCGGTTCTTTGGCCGATGTGGTAGAATCTACCTTGGTGACAGATGTCAGTGAACCTTGTCGTCTGAGCGATGTCTCCTGGATTAAGCCGGGAGTTGTTTCATGGATTTACTGGGCTTACAATCATGGTTCAAGAGATTATCAGATAATAAAGAAGTACATTGATTTTGCCGCAGATTTTCATCTTCCTTATATGCTGATTGACGCAGAATGGGATGAAATGGGGAACGGCGGCAATGTAGAAGATGCTTTGGCTTATGCAAAACAGAAGAATATTGCTCCTTTGTTATGGTATAATTCTTCCACCGCGTGGTGTGCGTTCGGTCCTTTGTATCGTTTGAACAAGCCGGAAATGCGTCAGAAAGAATTTGCCTGGCTTGAGTCTATGGGTGTAAAAAGGGATAAAAGTAGATTTTTTCAATCAGGACAGCATATCTACGATGAATTATTTTGTGGACATTCTGGAAGATGCAGCCAAATATCACCTGATGGTAAACTTTCATGGAGCTCCTATTCCGCGAGGTTGGCAGCGCACCTATCCTCACATGATGTCGGTGGAAGGAGTATATGGAGCAGAATGGTATAATAATAAGGAAACACTGACTGATAGTGCGGCATGGCATAACTGTACACTGCCTTTTACACGTAATGTAGTGGGCCCGATGGACTATACTCCTTGCACTTTTACGGATTCCCAGCATCCGCATATCACTTCGAACGGGCATGAACTGGCTCTGCTGGTTGCATTTGAATCTGCTTTGCAGCATTTGGCCGACCGTCCCGAAGGATACCATGCCCAACCAGCTGAAGTACGCTCATTTATCTCTTCACTTCCCACCGTTTGGGACGATACGAAATTGCTGAGCGGTTATCCTTCCAGCTATGTGGTGCTTGCCCGGAAGAGTGGTGCTTGCTGGTATATTGCAGGCTTGAACGGAACAAACGAGAAGAAATCGCTTGCTGTGGATTTGAGCTTTATTCAGGAACCTGTCAAAAAAATCACTCTGTATGCCGATGGAGAAGAACGTAATCAGTTTGATATACAGATGCTTTCTGCTTTGAAAAAATCTGTACATGAGGTGGACTGTCTGCCACGCGGAGGATTTGTGATGAAGGTTAGTCTTGATTGAGTGATAGTTAGGCTATTTGTATTTACGTGGAGAATGCCTGATGCTTTTAGAATGAGCGTCAGGCATTTTTTGTGTGTTTTTCAGAGGTGATTGCAGTGACGGCATAAAAGATAGGGAATTATTGGTCATTTTGAGGAATGCTTTTGTATAAAAATTGAAATTAAACGGTCAATTCTCTGTTTCACACTGTGGGATATAAAAATCACAGTGTGGGATATATATTTCACAGTGTGAAATACAAATCTCGCACTGTGAAACAAAGAATATGAAAAGTCAAGACAGAGAATTTGTAGAGTCGTTTGGAAGATAGAGTAGGAACATTTAGTAATAGCTAAAACACGTTTGTCGATAAACTGCAAGAAATGTCGATATTGTCAATCTTTTATCGTTTTTAAGTTTGAATAATGTCGATTTTGTATTATTGAAAGATTCTTTAATCCTATACCTGAGGGGCATGATTAACTAACTTTGCATCGTATAATTTAAATCTAAATAAAGATGAAACACAATTCTATTAGGCAAATGTGGCAAGCCTTGAGAGTATTTATGTTACTCTTTGCTTGTTGTGTGAGTTCCATTGCATGGGGACAAGGAACAAACAGTGTGAAAGGTCATATTACAGACGGAAACGGAGAACCCTTGATTGGGGTAAGTATTCTGGTAAAGAATACAAACAATGGAACTGTAAGTGATTTAGATGGTAATTTTACTCTGTCAGTTAATCCAGGAGACATTTTGCGTGTGACGTATGTAGGGTATGCTTCACAGGAGATTCCTGCAGTTTCGGGCAAAATAATGCGAATTGTTCTTAAAGAAGATACCGAATTGTTGGATGAGGTTGTAGTAGTAGGTTATGGCACTCAGAAGAAAGTGAATTTGACGGGTGCTGTTTCTGCAGTTACCAGTGAGGATCTGATGAACAAGCCGGTGATGAGTACAGCCCAGGCTATTGCAGGTTTGGCACCAGGTCTGAGTGTTGTACAGAATTCTGGACGTCCTGGTACAGGGGCAAATGTGAAGATTCGTGGAACAGGTACTTTCTCCAGTGCCGGTACTGATCCGCTGGTGCTTATAGACGGTTTGTCTGGTAATTTGGATGATGTAGATCCTAATGATATTCAAAGTATTTCTTTCTTGAAAGATGCCGCTTCTGCTTCAATTTATGGTAACAGAGCTGCAAACGGAGTTATTCTGATAGAAACAAAGAAAGGTGCACAGGGAAAAACTGTAGTAACCTATAACAATTCATTTGGCTGGCAGCGGGCAACTGAACTTCCAGATTTTCTTCCGTCTTGGGAATATGCTACGTATTATAATATGGCCATGCAGAACATGGGTAAGCAGGATGCTTATTTGCCGGAGCAGATACAGAAATATAAAGATGGCTCTGATCCGGACAACTATCCGAATGTGAATCATCTGAAGTGGCTGTTGGAAAGTGGTTCAGGTTTCCAGCACCAGCATAATGTAAGCATTCAGGGAGGAAATGCGACGACAAGTTACAATCTCTCTATCGGTTATAGAAATCAGGAAGGACTTACGGCCAAGACCTCCAATGAACGTATGACTGCTCTGTTCTCTTTGAGAAGCCAGTTAAGCAAGTCTCTTACATTGAGTTTGAATATCAATGCTTACAATAACAAATACAATGCGCCGAACGGTGAGCCGACAAGCATTGACGGTATAATAGGTTATGCAGTCCGTGAGGCTCCTATCTATGCAGGACAGAAATCTGATGGAAGCTTTGGGTATCAGGATAATTATAGCCCGGAAGCCTGGCTGGCAAGTGAATCGTTTGTGGAGAATGTCAGCCGTAATATAAATGCTTCCGGACAATTAAGATGGGATACTCCGATTAAAGGATTGTCACTGACCGGAAAAGCTGGCGTAACATACTGGACCAAATATGATAAGACTTATCGTGCAGAGACTTATTTTGATGAAAATAAGACGGTCGGTCCTTCTACATTGAATATCTGGACATCAAATAATACCAATACCATTCTGGAAGCTTTAGTAAATTATGAAAAGACGTTCGGCAGTCATGACTTGAAGGTTCTAGCCGGTACCTCTGTAGAACAGACTTCCAATAAAGGTCTGGAGGGTTATCGCAATACCTTCCCTAATAATGCCTTGTATCAGCTTGGAGCCGGTGATGCATCAACTGCCACAAACAACAGTTCTTTGGAAGAGTATGCCTTGGTTTCTTTCTTCGGTCGTGTGAACTATGCGTTTAAGGATAAATATTTGCTGGAGGCTAACCTGCGTTATGACGGCTCTTCCCGTTTTGCGAAAGATAACCGTTGGGGCATTTTCCCTTCAGTTTCTGCAGGATGGAGAATTTCTGAAGAAAATTTCTGGAAAAATACGCGTGCAGGTGAGGTTGTCAATAACTTGAAACTGCGTGCATCGTATGGTGTACTGGGTAACCAGAATATCGGAGTATATCCTTATCAGCAGACATACGATCTGGATCATAATTATCCGTTGGGTAATCCAGCCACTTTGGTCCCCGGTACTTATGTTTCTACTTACCGCAACCAGGATCTTACCTGGGAAAAGACAGCTATCACCAATGTGGGTTTGGACTTCGGGTTGTTCAATAACACGTTAAATGGTAGTATTGAATATTTCTATAAATACACTTCAGACATTCTTGCACCGGTTGAAAAAGCAGGTATTCTTGGGCAGAATGTGAGTGAATCGAATGTAGGTGCAGTATCCAATAAAGGTATTGAAGTAAACTTAAGTTATAACGGACGTATTGGCAGAGATTTCCAGTTTAGTATTGCGCCGAATTTTACATGGGTAAAAAATTGCGGTGGAAGAACTGGCAAATGGGGCAACGGAAGAAATCAACAACAACCGTATTGTGGGACAGCCGATAGGTATTATTTATGGCTATCAGACAGAAGGATTGTTCGTTGATCAGGCAGAAATTGATGCGGCTCCTGAACAGTTAGTAGGAAAGAGTGACCTGAAGCCGGGCTATATACGTTATAAGGATATTAGTGGTCCGGACGGTGTACCTGATGGAAAGGTGGATGCTGAATATGACCGTACAGTATTGGGTAGTACTACTCCCAAGTTCTATTATGGCTTGAACCTCTCGGCTTCTTACAAAGGCTTTGATTTCTCCGCACTGTTCCAGGGATTAGGCGGCTATCAGCGTCAGATAGCTTCTTATATGGCTTATGCGTTTTATAACGGCGGACAGATTCAGAGATGGCAGGCTGAAAACTGCTGGACAAAAGAGAATCCTGATAAATGGGCAGAGTATCCTCGCATAGAAACGATGAATATGAACCATCCGAACCTGCAGACCTCCGATTACTGGGTACGCAATGCAAGCTTCTTGCGCTTGAAAAACTTGCAGCTTGGTTATACCTTGCCACAGGCATGGACCAAGAAGATTGGTATTGAAAAGTTGCGCGTATATGTAAGTGGTCAGAATCTTTTCAGCTTTAACAGTTTCTATCAGGGATGGGATCCTGAGAATGAAATTGGAACAGGTGATTCTCCTTCTTACTATCCTATTACAGCCATTTATTCGTTTGGGTTTAACTTCAAGTTCTAATTACTATAAATCTATAAAGATATGAAACCGTTATTACAAATATTACATATAGCCAAGTTGTCAGTTTATTCTTTGGCTTTGTCTGGTGTGCTTGTCAGCTGTTCGGATTTGCTGGAGAAAAATCCTCCTTCTGCTATCTCGGACAATACTTTCTGGACAGGTGAGAATGATGCTTATCTGGCATTGGTAGGTTGTTACCGCTTTCAGACAGGTTGGTCCCATGATGATTTTGCAACTCCTCAAGGATTGTTGTACCTTGATTTTTGCTGGAGGCAACGGTACGGAAAAAGAGAATTTTACTACTCTGATGGCCAGTTCCAATACAGTTGCGACGAATGGCAATATTGAGTGGTATTGGAAGAATGCCTATACACAGATTGCAAAATACAATAATTTTCTGGTTAATGTCGGGAAATGTCCAATGGATGAAGATACTAGAGAAAAATGGAGTGCAGAAGTAAAAACTTTACGTGCTTATTTCTTGTTTAATCTGGCATTTTATTTTAAAGATGTTCCTATGCCACTTGCACCGTTAACTGTGGAGGAGGCTAATACGATTAAGCAGACAGCCCAGGCAGATGTGTATGCCCAGGTGGAAACTGATTTGAAGGAAGCTGCCAGAATTCTTCCGGACAGTTATGATGCAGAAGAATATGGTCGTCTGACAAATGGTGCGGCTAAAGTATTGTTATCCCGTTTATATTTGGCTCAGGACCGATGGGGAGATGCCGCTGACATTCTGAATGAAGTAATTATTTCAGGCAGCTATCAGCTTGATCGCAGAAATGGAGATGAAAGTTATGAAAAGTTGTTCCAGATAGGGGGCGAATATAGCCCTGAGACTATTTTCTGTATCATGGGTATTGCGGATAAATTTACAAATTCCCGCTATCAATATTTGTATCCTGAATGTGCTTATGGTGGCTGGCATCAGTTTGCTCCTTACAATGAACTGGTAAAAGAGTATTTCTGTACGGATGGAAAAGATATTGATAACTCAGGTGTGTATGATGATAATGATCCTTATGCAAACCGTGAAATAAGATTGTATGCTTCTATTTTCCTTCCTCCGTTGGGCTCTTATCCTGGAACAAAATATAATGATATAACTTATAATTGTTTCCAAGGACCTAATACGGCAGATAGTTACAATCGTTTCCCGTTGTTTAACGGTTATTGCCCAAAGAAAGGTTGTGATCCTTCGATTACGAATAATTTAGGTTCAACGCCTACTTATACTCCTCTTATGCGTTATGCTGAGGTGCTGTTGAGTTACTTGGAAGCGTTGAATGAATCTAATCCAGGTGCCGTTGATCAAACAGTGCTTGATTTGACAATTAATGATATACGTAATCGCGTGAAATTGCCAGGATATCAAAAAAGTGATTTGCCGACTCAGGAGGATGTGCGTAAGGCAGTTCGTAAGGAAAGACGGGTAGAGCTGGCTTTTGAGGGATTTAGATATTTTGATGTACTTCGTTGGGGAATTGCAGAACAGGAGTTGAATCATACGTTTACAGGAGTCAAACTTTCGAATGACCCTAGTGCTCCTAATTACCGTGGAAGTGGTTCTGCAGCCTCTCCGGTAGACCAAGATATGTATTATCAGTTTGAGAAACGTACATGGGCTGCCCATAACCGATATTTCCCTATTCCGCAAAGTGAAAGAAATGTCAATAAGAACCTGGAACAGAATGAAGGATATAACTAATTAATTTTTAGTTTCAATATAGCCGGCGGTATTCTTGAGGAGTAACGCCGGTTGTTTTTTTTAATAAACGATTGAAGTAAGAATAATCATCAAAAGCCAGTTGAAAGGCAATTTCTTTGACTGCCAGTTCCTCTGTGATTAGTAGGAGCTGAGCTTTTTCTATTTTCTTTTGGTTGATATATTGTAAAGGTGTGGTTCCTAATTCTTTTTTGAAAAGGCGGATAAAATGGTCTTTGGAAAGACAAGAGATTTCTGCGAGTTTTTCCAATTCAATGGCCTCATTGAGATGTTTACGGATATATAAAACAGTTTTAGCTATCCGGTTATCTTCCATTTCAATTTTGGATTGTCCTTGTTTAAAAAAACGAGATAGCAGTTGGAATACGATTCCTCTCGATTCTACCTTATCGCAAAATGCCCGTTGTCTGTTTTTTATAAGATTCTGCATGAGTGTTGGATTGTTGTCGTATGTGGTAGGGTCGGACTTTTGCAGAGTCATGTGCGGGTTAATTTCACATAAGCGTTTGAATAGAGCCAAATCTAAATCTGTTGCTTCTATCTCGACGGGAAATTTCCAATGGTCTAACCAGTCGTTATCTGAGTAATGATCTTCGTAAATATGCAAGTAGTAATGTACGAAATTAGACTTACAAATATTGGTATGAATAGTAAACGCAGGGATGAAATACATGTGTTTGGGTGATAACGTATATATTCCATCAGGAAGTTCTATTTGAGCACTTCCTTCCGTAACGTAATATAGACGTGTAAATGGACTGTTTACATTTTTCCAGTTCCAATCTGCATTGTGAACAGCTAATCCTACGTTCAGGACTAATGGGTGCATTTGTTCTACTTGTAGATTCATAGGTATAGATTATTAATTTGCCATAAAAGTAATAATTATTTTTCGTGTAGATGATTTTTGATAAATCTTTTATCCGATAAAAATCGATATTGTACCAGTAAAATTATTTAAAATACTCCTTTTGTCGATATTAGCCTATAAACTCTCATTTTAATCCTATTCTTTTGGGGCTATTCTCCGTACATTTGTTTATATAAATTGTCAGATAATAATACTTATGAAAACAAGACTCTTATTAGCTTCTTTATTTTTATCCATGGCCGGATTGTCGGCACAGACTTATCAGGTACCGGTATCGGAACAGGATGAACCGATGATGAAAGGAAAGTTCGAACCCACATGGAGTTCATTGGAAAACTATCAGGTGCCGGAATGGTTCCGTAACGTGAAATTTGGTATATGGGCCCATTGGGGTCCGCAGTGTGTGGAAGGTTCAGGCGACTGGATGGCTCGTTCCATGTATATGGAGGGTACTCGTGAATATGAATATCATGTAAAACACTACGGACACCCGTCGGAAGTAGGTTTCAAGGATATTATTCCCTTGTGGAAGGCGGAAAACTGGGATCCGGACAAGCTGGTAGCCTTTTATAAGAAAATAGGTGCCCAGTACTTTTTTGCTTTGGGAAATCATCATGACAACATGGACTTGTGGGACAGTAAGTATCAGCCCTGGAATTCAGTGAATATGGGGCCGAAGAAAGATATTCTGGCCGGATGGGAGAAAGCGGCAAGAAAATACGGATTGTATTTTGGAGTCAGCTTGCATGCCGACCATGCGTGGAGCTGGTATGAGCCTTCTCAGCGTCATGACACAAAAGGTCCGAAGAAAGGAATTCCATACGATGGAAAACTGACCAAGGCAGACGGAAAAGGAAAATGGTGGGAAGGATACGACCCACAGGATTTGTACGCACAGAACCATCCATTGAGTGAGAACAGCTGGGATAACGGAATGATTCACCGTCAGTGGGCATGGGGCAATGGAGTTTGTGTACCGAGCCAGGAATATTGTACAAACTTCTATAACCGTACACTCGATGTGATCAATCGCTATAACCCCGATTTGCTGTATTTTGATGTGACAGTAGCACCTTTCTATCCGGTGAGTGATGCGGGATTGAAGATTGCGGCTCATTTCTACAATCACAATATGGCTACTCACAAAGGGAAACTGGAAGCGGTGATGTTTGGTAAGATTCTCGATGAAAATCAGCGAAAAGCACTGGTGTGGGACGTAGAGCGCGGTGCTCCCAATAAAATTATCGATCAGCCGTGGCAGTCATGCTCCTGCATTGGCGGATGGCATTACAATACGTCTATTTACGAGAAAAACGAATATAAATCAGCGGCATACGTAGCTAAACTGTTGGTAGACATTGTGAGCAAGAATGGAAATCTGTTGCTGAGCGTACCTCTGCGTGCAGATGGAACCTTCGATGAAAAAGAAGAGAAAATCCTGAATGAATTTGGGGCATGGATGAACATTAACAAGGAAGCTATTTATGATACTCGTCCGTGGGTTGTGTTCGGGGAAGGTCCGATTGCGGAGGAAGATATTCCGCTCAATGCTCAGGGGTTCAATGAAGGTTCTTACAGTCAGGCAGGAGCAAAGGAAATCCGTTTCACACAGACTCCGAAGTATTTGTATGCTACTGTGCTGGCATGGCCGGCAGACGGAAAGGTAAACATCAAGTCACTGGCTGCAGACAGTAAACTTTATGAAGGAAAGATTCGTAAGGTGGAATTATTGGGATACGGTAAAGTCGATTTTGTCCGTACCGCCGAAGGCTTGTCGGTTACGCTTCCTGCACAGCCGTTGAATCAGATTGCTCCCGTATTGCGAATCGCGAAATAATAAAATGTGGTAAGATGGAAGGATATAGAGTAAAAGAGTACGGTATGCCCGTCAAGCGGTATTGTCAGGCATTGGATTTGAAAAATAATCCGGAACTGATAGCGGAATACCGGAAGATACATAGTCGTGAAAAAGCCTGGCCAGAGATTCGGGCGGGAATCCGTTCAGTGGGGATACTGGAAATGGAAATCTATATCGTAGGCTGCAAGCTGTTCATGATTGTGGAAGCACCGCTTGATTTTGACTGGGATAGCGCGATGAAACGCCTGGCACAGTTGCCCAGACAGGCAGAGTGGGAAGACCATGTGGCACGTTTTCAGGAATGTGTGCAGGGAAGCAGCTCTGCCGAGAAATGGCAGTTGATGGAGCGTATGTTTTATTTGTATGAATCTTAAAAAGTTATCACTATGGAATACCATGAAATAGGAAAGACGGGGATGAAGGTATCCTCTTTGAGTTTCGGAGCTTCTTCTTTGGGAGGAGTCTTCCATGACATTAAAGAAAAAGAAGGATTGGAAGCGGTGTTTACCGCCATTGACTTGGGGATGAATTTTATTGATGTGTCTCCTTATTACGGACATTATAAGGCTGAAACGGTATTAGGAAAGGCCCTGAAGGAGATTCCTCGCGACAAGTATTATCTCTCTACGAAGGTAGGACGTTATGGAAAAGACGGGGTAAATACCTGGGATTATTCCGGAAAGCGGGCTACGGAGAGCGTGTACGAAAGTATGGAACGCCTGCATGTGGACTATATCGACCTGATTAATGTGCACGACATTGAGTTTGCCGACTTGAATCAGGTGGTGAATGAGACTTTGCCGGCTTTGGTGGAGTTAAGAGAGAAAGGGGTAGTAGGCCATGTGGGTATCACCGACTTGCAACTGGAAAACCTGAAGTGGGTGATTGACCATTCACCGGCAGGGACGGTAGAGTCGGTGCTGAACTTCTGTCATTATTGCTTGTGCGATGACAAGCTGGTCGATTTTCTGGACTATTTTGAATCGAAAGGTATTGGGGTGATCAGTGCCTCTCCATTGTCTATGGGATTGCTGACCGAAAGAGGTGTACCGTCATGGCATCCGGCTCCTCAGCCGTTGGTAGAGGCTTGCCGAAAGGCTATGGAGCATTGTAAGAGTAAGAATTATCCGATAGAAAAACTGGCCATGCAGTATGCTGTGAGCAATTCGCGCATTGCTACAACGTTGTTCAGTACGGCCAATCCGCAGAATGTGAAGAAGAATGTGGCTTACATAGAGGAACCGATGGATGAAACTTTGGTGCGTGAAGTGCGTGAAATTATCGGTGATCAGTTCCGTGTAAGTTGGGCTAATTCTTAAAGGAGGAATTTGTATATGGGGGTTTATAATAATCGATGCACATTCTCATTTGTGGTTGAAGCAGGATACGGTGGTTGAGGGACTTCCTATCCGCACCTTGGAGAATGGAAGGTCATTGTTCATGGGGGAAGTGAGACAGATGCTTCCCCCGTTCATGACCGATGGAGTAAACAGTGCCGAGGTGTTCCTATCTAACATGGACTATGCGCAGGTGTCTGCGGCCGTGGTGACGCAAGAGTTTATCGACGGTTTTCAGAATGACTATTTGGCTGAGGTTGCGGCTCGTTATCCCGACCGTTTCTTTGTATGCGGAATGTGTGAGTTCCGTAAGCCGGGATATCTGGATCAGGCGCGTCAGCTTATTGCACGGGGATTCCAGGGGATTAAGATTCCTGCACAGCGCTTGCTGCTTCAGGAGGGGCGTGTAAGACTGAATTGTGAGGAGATGATGCAGATGTTCCATCTGATGGAGCAGAACGGGGTACTGCTTTCCATTGACATGGCCGACGGAGCTACACAGGTGGGCGAACTGGAGGAGGTAATTCAGGAGTATCCGAAGTTGAAGGTGGCCATCGGGCATTTTGGTATGGTAACCCGTCCTCAATGGAAGGAACAGATTAAATTGGCGCGTCATCCTCATGTACGTATTGAATCGGGAGGAATTACCTGGTTGTTCAATGACGAGTTTTATCCGTTTAAGGGGGCGGTAAGAGCTATCCGTGAGGCTGCCGAGCTGGTCGGCTTTGAAAAACTGATGTGGGGGTCGGATTATCCGCGTACCATTACGGCCATTACCTACCGCATGTCGTACGACTTTGTGAGTAAGTCCGCAGAGTTGACGGAAAGAGAGAAAGCCCTCTTCTTAGGAGAAAATGCCCGCAGCTTCTATGGCTTCCATAATCTGCCGGAACTTCCTTACATCAAGAATATGTCGGAATAAACAAACGGGGAAATGATGAAAAATAATAATAGTTATAAACTGCCGCTTGCACTGGTTTTCAGCCTTTTCTTCTTGTGGGCTATCAGTAGTAACCTGCTGCCTACCATGATTCGGCAGCTGATGAAGACCTGCGAGCTGAATACCTTTGAAGCGTCCTTTACGGAAACTGCTTACTGGCTGGCGTATTTTATTTTCCCGATTCCGATAGCCATGTTTATGAAGCGGTATAGCTACAAAGCCGGTATTATCTTCGGCTTGGTGTTGGCGGCAGCAGGTGGTCTGTTGTTCTTTCCGGCTGCCATGTTGAAGGAATATTGGGCCTATCTGTGCATCTTCTTTGTTATCGCTACCGGGATGTGTTTTTTAGAGACTGCAGCCAATCCGTACGTAACGGCTTTAGGTGATGCGGCTACAGCTCCTCAACGACTGAATCTGGCGCAGTCATTTAACGGGCTCGGAGCTTTCATTGCAGCCATGTTTTTAAGTAAACTGATATTGAGTGGCACGCACTATACGCGTGAAACGCTTCCGGGAGATTATCCGGGCGGATGGGAAGCCTATATCCAGTTTGAAACGGATGCTATGAAAACTCCTTATCTGGCATTGGCGGGATTGCTGCTGGTTATTGCGGGAATCTTTATTTTCTCCAGGTTGCCTAAGATTGGAGATGAAGGGCAGCGGGGCACTTCTAAGGAAAAACTGATTGATTTCAGTGTATGGAAGCGGTCGCATCTGCGGTGGGGCGTCATTGCACAGTTTTTTTATAATGGCGGACAGACGGCTATCAACAGCCTGTTTTTAGTCTATTGCTGTTCGTATGCCGGAATTTCGGAGTCGGAAGCTACCACCTATTTCGGTTTGTATATGCTGGCCTTTCTGTTGGGACGATGGATTGGTACCGGACTGATGATTCGCTTCCGTCCGCAAGATATGTTGCTGGTCTATGCATTGGTGAATATTCTGCTTTGTGCCGTAGTTGCCGTGTGTGGAGGCTGGATTGGTCTGTATGCCATGCTGGGCATTTCGTTCTTCATGTCCATCATGTATCCTACCCAGTTTTCATTGGCATTGAAAGATTTGGGCAGTCAGACGAAAAGTGGCTCTGCTTTTCTGGTGATGTCGATAGTGGGTAATGCTTGCCTGCCTCAGTTTACGGCTTATCTGATGCACGTTAATGAACAGATGTATCATCTGGCGTATGTAGTTCCGATGGTTTGTTTCTTATTCTGCGCCTATTACGGGTGGAGAGGATACAAGGTCTTGGATTGAAAATAGTCTATCTGAAAATAAAAATAACAAGAAAATGAAAGCGGTTCAAATTGCAGCTCCCCAGAAAATGGCGGTCGTAGAGATTGAGAAGCCTGAACTGAAGGCTGGGGAAATGTTGGTAAAGATTGAATATGTAGGTTTCTGTGGTTCTGACCTGAATACTTATCTGGGGCGGAACCCGATGGTGAAAATGCCGGTCATTCCGGGACATGAGGTCGGTGCGGTAATAGACTCCGTAGGACTGGGCGTACCGGAGAGTTTTAAGAAGGGCATGAATGTGACACTGAATCCCTATACGAATTGTGGAAAATGTGCCTCGTGCCGGAACGGGCGGGTCAATGCCTGCGAACACAATGAGACGTTGGGCGTGCAGCGTAACGGAGTGATGTGTGAATATGCGGTGCTTCCCTGGTCGAAAGTGATTCCGGCAGAGGGTATCTCTTCACGTGACTGTGCGTTGATTGAACCGATGAGTGTAGGCTTTCATGCAGTGTCACGCGGTCAGGTGATTGACAATGAGATAGTAATGGTGATAGGCTGCGGCATGGTCGGGATGGGAGCCATAGTACGTGCCGCCTTGCGTGGAGCTACCGTGATTGCCGTCGATTTGGATGACGAGAAGTTGGCGCTGGCCCGTGAGGTAGGAGCTACGTATGTCATCAATTCACGCACGGAGAATGTGCATGAACGTGTGCAGGAATATTCAGGCGGACTGGGAGCCGATGTGGTAATCGAGGCGGTAGGCAGTCCGGCCACTTACGTGATGGCAGTTGATGAGGTCAGCTTTACGGGACGCGTGGTATGTATCGGTTATACCAAGAGCGGGGTAGAATTTCAGACAAAATACTTTGTACAGAAAGAGTTGGACATCCGTGGCTCCCGAAACGCATTGCCAGCTGATTTCCGTGCTGTAATACATTATATGAAAACAGGAAATTGTCCGGTAGAAAAATTGATTTCAAGCATTGTGTCACCTGAAAGTGCATCGGAAGCCATGGAAGGCTGGGCTGCGAATCCGGGTAAGGTATTCCGTATTTTGGTGAAATTCTAAAAAGCCTCAGAAAAGGAAGATTTGAGGTTCATGTGTTTAATAATAGCGTACTTGCGTCTCTCGAAGAAGTGCAAGTACGTTTTTTTTATGTCAGATTGTTCCGTTTGTGTGCTGAAAAGTTGTACTTTTGGCATATCTTACAAGTTTATTTTAATCAACCATAAATTAATGCGTAGATGAACACAAAAGCATCTTTTTAGCTCTGTGTTGTCTGACCGCCTTTTCATCCTATGCACAGCATGTGCCAACCTTGGAGGAAGTGGTGAACGGAGGTCTGATTGTCACGAAGGGCGAAAGCCGGGTAAACTGGCTTTCAGAGGGGAACAGTTATTCAAAGAAGGAGAAAAATCCGGCTGGGGGATACGACATTGTTTCGTATACGCCCGGTAAGAACAAGCGTGAGGTACTTATTCCTGCTTCCATGTTCGTAAAGCCGGGTACTTCCGACACGTTGTCTGTCCGTAGTTTTAGTTTTGACACCTCCCATAAGCAGGTTCTGGTGTATACCAATACACGGCGCGTCTGGAGGTATGATACGCGCGGAGATTATTGGGTGTTGAACATGGAAACGGGCAAGTTGAGGCAATTAGGAGCACAGTTGCCAGAGAGCAGTCTGATGTTTGCCAAGTTTTCACCCGATGGTACGCGTGTGGCTTATGTCAGTGGGAATAATATCTATGTAGAGTATGTTTCCGACGGGAAGGTTGTACAGTTAACACATGATGGAAGCAGTACAATTGTGAACGGTACATTCGATTGGGTATATGAAGAAGAATTTTCCTGCCGTGACGGATTTCGCTGGAGTCCCGATGGTAAGTACATAGCCTACTGGCAGAGCGATACGGAAGGTACCGGATGGTTTGACATCATCAACAATGTCGATTCACTTTATCCGAAAATCCTTCGTTTTCCTTATCCGAAAGCCGGAACCACGAATTCGGCAGTTAAGGTGGGATACGTAGCTGCTTCCGGTGGAGAAACCACATGGATTGATCTGCTTGGTGACCCTCGTCAGAATTATATCATGCGAATGGATTTTATACCGGAAAGTAATGATTTGTTTATTCAGCAGATGAACCGTCCGCAGAACACGAACAAGGTGTGGATTGCTACCATCGGAGGCGGTGCTCCGAAGAATATCCTGACAGAGACAGATGCCGCATGGGTGGAAACAAATGATCAGGTGGCCTGGCTGAAGAATAATACTTACTTTACCTGGCAGAGTGAACGAAGCGGCTGGCGTCATCTTTACCGTGTAAGTCGTGATGGAAAGGACATTCAGCCCATTACCAAAGGAGAGTTCGACTTTATCGAACAGGTGGGCATGGACGTGAAGAAAGGTATCGTCTATTTTATTGCTTCACCCGATAATTATACTCAACGGTATCTTTATTCTGCCGAGTTGTTGGGAAAAGGTGAAGTGAAACGCCTCAGTCCGATGGATGAGCAGGGACAGCATCGGTATGATTTGTCTCCTGACGGAAAATATGCTGTACATACGTTCAGCAACTCTGTGACACCTCCCCGGATAGAGATGGTGGCCTTGCCTTCTCATAAAATGGTGTCGGTTATTGAAAATAACGAGGAAGCTGCATCGCAGTACCAGCAACTTCAGTTGAGTCCGAAGGAGTTTGTCAAGACCCGTTCCGGAAACCTGCAACTGGATGCATGGATGATTAAGCCCGTTAATTTTAATCCGTCGAAGAAATATCCGGTCATCATTGATGTGTACGGTGAACCTGCCGGCTCTACGGTGCAGGATGTATGGCAGGGAGGTGACCTGTGGCATCAGTACCTGGCTAATCAGGGATATATTGTAGTCAGCATCGAGAACCGTGGGGCTGCGGCTCCTCGCGGACGGGAATGGAGAAAGTGTATCTATGGGGAGGTAGGAACTTTTGCTTCGCAAGACCAGGCGCAGGGAATTCTGGACTTGGCCCGTCAGTATTCATTCATTGATACTTCCCGTATCGGTATTACAGGCTGGAGCGGAGGAGGCAGCCAGACATTGAATTGTATGTTCCGCTATCCGGATGTATTCTGTACGGGTATTGCCATTGCCTTCGTGTCTGACCAGCGGTTGTATGACACGATTTATCAGGAACGTTACATGAATACACCGCAGGCAAATCCGGAAGGTTATCGTAAGGGTTCTCCTATTACATACGTAGAGGGGTTGAAGGGTAACCTGCTACTTATTCATGGTACGGGTGACGACAATGTGCATTACCAGAGTTGTGAGATGCTGGTGAATGAACTGGTGAAACACGGTAAGGTATTTTATCAGTTGTCCTATCCCATGCGTTCACATTCCATCAGTGAGCGGGAAGGCACGACCTATCACCTTCGCAAGTCTATGACAGATTATTTTTTGAAGAATCTTCCGGCAGGAGGACGATAGTTTCAGTGGATAGGGAACCTTTATAAAAAAGACATCCGGTTGATTCAGACCGAATCAACCGGATGTCTTTTTATTATAGCGATCAGATTTATTTCTGTTGTGCAGCTTTACGCTGGTCGTTCAGGAAAATCTTAGCACGTTTCTTGGCATCGGCAGCCTCCATTTTGACAGTCATTTCTACTTCGTAGCGTCCACGTGAAAGTTCACGATAAATTTCCACTACAGTAATAATGTCTTTAATAGGGAAGGAAGAAACAACTTTACTGTTGATAGTCATGTCTTCAGTAGAAAGAACATCACCTTCACCCAGGTCTTCATTTGTCATGTCGTTTACTTCTGTAGATGCTACGTCAGCCATCACAGCTGCTACTAAGTCTACTTTAGCCTGGTTGAACGCTACGGCTTTAGCAGCACGGTAGTTGCCGCCTACACCTTTTCCTCGTCCCAGGTAATAGCGGTTCAAGCCTTCTTCGTCCCTTTCAATAGCAGCCATTTGGGCTTGTTCTAACTGTTTGGCCAAGGGCAGACTACCTGCAACTGAGCGCCATCCTTCTTTTTCATAGGCTTTGGCTTCTTTGCGAATGTCTTTACTGGCTTTACTCTTCAATTCTTTCTTTAGTTCCTTGGAAGTTTGCTGTGCCATAGCTGGTGCAGCTACGAACAAAGTCAGCAACATCAGTGTGAAGATAAACTTAATGTGTTTCATTGCTTGTTCTTTTAAAGGTTTATATTCGTTATTTCCAGTTTGCCACATACGGCAAGTTTATTATGATACGTGCCACCTCGTTAGTCTGTTCATTTCGTATTTCCATGGAGCCTTTTACAAAAGCTACCTGATATTTTTTAAGTGGTACACGTTTCCAATCTCCTTCTGCTGTAACGTCCAGTACGTATGAACCTATACCTTTATAGGGTATATTAATATTGTTTTTTATCAGTGTGTTGGCACATCCTGGTATTTCTAATACGAGATTCTGTACTGTAAATGCGTTGGCATATTTGGAGTTGATAGTCATGCGTATATTAATATTGGTCAAAGTACTGTCTGATTCAGATTCAGCGGTAAGGTAGACTTTTCCTTCTGGCATGACAGTCATCATTTGCCCGGCTACGTCAATGTAGAACTTGTGAGAAACGGGCTTACCGCCAATTCGGAAAGTGGCTTCCACGGCGTTCTCTTCTGTCTCCAGGCAATCATCTGCGTTGTAGAGGATATGTATTTCTTTTCCACTATCGGCACTGCGGGCAGAAAGCTGGGATGCGCAATTTGATTTTAGCTTAGGCATGGTAGATATACTGATAGGGTTACCTTTCAGGATAAGTTGGCATACATATTCTCCCATGCCGGTACTGCTTCCCTGAATAGAAATCATGCTGTATAAATCACGGTATGATTTTTCCAGCGTTTGTGCACGTTGGCGTCGCATGTTATCGAAGAAATATTCTTTCAGTGGGGCAATTTTGGTGATAGAAGCTTGTATGTCTTCCAATGCTTGAATATGATCCAGATTCTGCTCCAGTTCTGTGAGCTGGGCTTCATACTGTTTGTCGCGCTTTTCAAAATCGCGTACCAGTTTCTTCAATTCCAGCTGGGTAAATGGATATTTGATAGAATAATTATAATATACTTCTTTAGTTTTCTTGTCTTGCAGTTTCTCCCAATAGTATTCTTCTACTTTTGAGAGAGAGATACCTTGTACAAACGGCACAGTTGCTGCTTTGACATCAGTCGTAGAACTATAGGTATCAACAAACTCGGTGATTTCTTCTCCTTCCAGTTTCTGATTCAGATTACTGGATTCTGAAAAGGTGATGTTTTGTGCAACTGCTTGTATAATCTGTTTCTTTACTTCCTGCAGACAGGCAGCTTGAGCTTCTTCCAAAGTCGGCTCATGAGCAGACACAATCAGATAGTCTGCTACCATTTGCTGATACCATGTCGGAGCCTTCTTACTACTTTTATCTACAACTTTGAATTGTGCAGACACTGTGCTTGTCAGGCTGAAAAGTAAAGCTGCAGTGAGAAATAGTTGTTTTTTCATACTTATAGTTTTTATTATTTCCATGTTACAGGGAGGTCTTTAATGGTCACCACACAGTTACGTATGGTAAATTTGAGATAAGAAAGTCCGGAAATCTTATCATACACATCTGTGAGGTAAAATTTCCATTTGACGGGAACATCGTATGGTAAGTCGCGAGTGCTCTCTCTGTATGATTTTCCTTCCCAATGGCCTCCGGTATATGAATTGCCATTATTGTCGATTGCGTTGTGAAAACTCCACCATGTTCTGTCATTATCGCTTCTTTCGATATTGGTTACTACAAAAGAGATGATGACAGCATGTTGTGCTTCAACTCCTTCACATGACAGGATTTTTACTTGGATATTATTCTGTGAGTAGCTGATTTTGGGGTTAAGGGCTGAAACCGTTGGTTGTTGAGCTGGGGCTGTTACGGGTACTTCTTTTACGATTACCTTTTCGACAGGCACCTCTTTGATGACCTCTTTCTCTACGATTTTCTCAACTGGTACTTCTACGATTTTTTCAACTTGTACGGTATCACGTGGAATAGTGATATGATTTTCAATCGAATCTGTTAATGCACGTGCCGCTTCATTGCAATCACTGCTCATCGGGATTTTGGCAAGTACATCCAGTGCCTTATCATATTCTTTAAGGATGTAGTATTTCCTTGCAACTAATAATTGTGCCTCGCAATTCATTGTTTTGGCTAATCCTGATGCCTGAATTAAAGCTTCGGCTGCTTGTTCATAGCAGGGAGTTGTTTCTGGTACACAGCTTAGGTAGGCAACGGCATCTTCATACTTTCCGGTATTCATCATTACCTGGGCTTTTTGCATAATGGTTCCACAGTTCTGGGTGTAGTGGTCCATGATTTTCTGGCGTGCATTCCGGATGAAGCGTGAATATAGTGCATCGGTAATCTTTATATTGGCTATTAGTGACCGGAGAGTTTGATCCATTGAGCCTTTTCCATTTCCGGCAATTGGTACAACGATACTTCCATACATACTGCCATCTAACGCATTTTTTGCAAGGAGTGTAAGTTCTGCCTTTACTAGGTGTACATTCCGTATCAATCCCTCCGTAGACATTGCATCTAAAAGATTAAGTTGCGGTTCCACTACAAAAGCATTGTATAATGAAGTTGCTGCAGCTCCATTACGTGTCAGAATCTGTTCTACTTTCAGCTTGAGTGCATTGGAGACTTCCTTGCTCATATCTCCTTCCACGGGAGGCATAGCCTGAAAGTTAATAGTACTTTGTGCGTTAAGACACAATGTGCTACTTAATAGAAGAAATAATATAAAATATAGTTTTCTCATAATATTTATTCAATTACTAACCAGATTTGTTGACCTGAACTAAATTTTGTTTTTGGGGTATGCTCTTCTGAGGTGAGAAGGCTTTTTAAGAATTTCACCAGAGGTGTTCTTATTTTGTTGATAGCATAAGGCTTTCCTGTAATCTGATCGTATATAGGTACTTTCATGGAAATGTCAATTACCATATCAGAACTGTTTATCTCGTAATTCCCTCCATAAGCATTGTTATCCAGCCAGTTAGTTAGTTCCATTTCCAGATCATTCCCAGTACTCATTTCTGAATATGGATCCAGTCCACTGTTAGGACCTAACTCAATACGTACATTCAGATTCCGTCCGGTTTCCATCATCGTATTAAATCCATTCTGAATCAAGGTGAAAAAGTCATCATTGATTTTGCTTAATGCTCTATTAGCTAAACTGAGTGAATCGGTCGTCCTGAATTTATCGCTGGTATAGCTTGCATTGGCAAAAGACTCACCACTGATGGCTTCTGCGGCTTGCAGAACGAGATTTACTTCGGCTACTCCTCCTTCATGTGGGTTAACAAATACATTAACTGTAACTGAAATATCTGCTTTTGATTCCAAAACTAGATCCTTTACCGGGTCGGTTTTGGCTCCCGTTGTAGCAGATACAATATCGTTTCGTTTACTTGCTTGCAGCAGTGTAACAAAGTCTTTTGTATTGAATCCTCTATTGTTGAATTCTTCTTTCACTTTACTGATTGCATTCAGCATCATTCGGTTGTTATCCAGAATCTGACGTACGTCTTGCCCTTCTGTAGTATACGGGACTACTATGACGTTAGGTTGCCGTACGTTGTTAGCACTTCCTCTTGTGGCTGACTCTGTTTGTGCATGTCCTTGAAATGCAATTGAAAGACAAGATAAGATAATTCCAATAAGTTTCTTCATATAGTTCGTTTTATAATGAAAAAGGAATAAGTCTTATCTTATGCAAGTATACTTGCATAAGATAAGACTCGTTAAAATTTATAATGTTAACGGAAACCTAAACCTCCGCCGACTTTATTTTGGATTAGATATTGCCTGAATGCTTTTACATTTACAGTTACATCAAAAGGCATACTTTTTACTTTTTGTCCTTTTACTTTTTCAAGCGAACCTACAGAAACGATGCCTGTAATGAAGTCTTTATAACGTTTCTGTTCCCAGAACGTATTCAGAAAATCACCATGTTTGGCTTCAAATGAAGCCTCCGATTCGTTAATCAGCTTATTATGCCCCTCAAAGCCTACATATAATACGGCACGTATTACACGAACTTCCGCATCTTCACGAGCGTTTGCTTCTTTTTTTCCGTAACCTAATGTTCGAAGAACAATGGTATTTTGGTCAATTTCACGTATGAGGTTGATAGCCCCCCCGTATTCTACAGGCTTGACTTTTTGCGCAGTGGCAGTCAGTCCGCAGGCAAAAACAAATAGTAATAAGTATAAAACTCTTCTCATATTTTTGTTATTTATTTAAAATCAGGCGACATTGTAACCAGTTCTTTTTGGAGGAAGCCTGGAAGCGCTGGATAATTCCGTCTTTATTTTCTGTCATGCTGCATACTGAAGTTCCATCGGGTAGTAATTCTTTTACTTTAAGCTTTCCCACATGTTCTTTCTGTACCTTTCCTCCGTCCATCATTGTTACTTGAAGAACTTGAAACTCATCTCCTTCTACTACTCCTTGAGGACTTCCACATGATAAAATGGCTTTACTTCCATCATAGCTGACCAGTGTACCGTATACTGAGAAATTATGGCTAAAATAATCCACTAATTTATCTGTGATAGATTGTAGCGCATCATCTAATGCAGCTTCTGCTGTATTGCGTACGATTAACTTCTTTCCTTTTAAGCTACTCACAAACATGCGTGAGCTGATGATATTAGTTTTATCGTATGCATTAGCTACGCTGAGTTTCAAAGCTAGCATACAAAGATATCCTTTGGCTCCTGTGGTGCGTTTGGTAAATTTACATTTTGTAATTTCTCCGACTAACAGGTTATCGTTCATTAAACCTGTGAGGACAGTAGGATATTGGTCTGCCGGAACATTCATAAAAGCCTCGCTCTGTACATACGCGTTTATATCTTCTGTGATTTCATCATCCAGAACTTCAAAACGTCCAGAAGTAGCTACAGTTTCAGCTACTTTGGCTTTGATAATGTCGATGAAACTTTGCATTTTGTCTTCTGCAGGTTTGGCTGGTTCAATCCATTTAAACTCTCCCATGCGCAGTGTCATGGCCTTTTTGTCTGCGCTGATTGTGGTACCATCCTGGGCAGATATGGAAATACTGCCCAGGAAACACAACAATAATGCTGTATATATTCTATTTATCAAACTAAATCTCATACTGATTACGGATTTTAATTGTTTTTCAATTGTTTGCGTGCTGCTTTGTTGTCGCTGATTTTATATTTTAATAGAGGGATAACAGATACGCCCATTTTTACAGTGGCGAGTGTTTTCTTTATCTTTTTTCCCATGGACAATGCAGCAAGTGGATCGCTGGCTAAATCGGTTAAGGCTAATGGCGAGCTTAAAATTACATTGGCAGCTTGTAGACTGGCAAGTGATAGGTCGGCTGTAGCTTGAGCTACGTTTTTTGTACGTGCTCTTTTTCCTAATTCTTCTCCGTCATTTCCTAATTGTTGTACTTCTGTAACTTCTACTCCTTCTGCGTCGATTGTATCTGTCGTTTCTACCTGGATATAATCAATATAGGAGTAAACGTTGGCCATGTTGGCAAAAAACTCGTTTGAATATTTAAAGAAAGTCACCACATTGGGCATTTTGGTAGAATCGACTTCTGCATAGTCTACTGGCTCCCAGGTTGAAATGAATTCTTTGAATTTTGCTTCCTTCTTCAGACGTTTTTCATATTTCTTCTGGTCTTTTTCCATTTCTTCAAGCATCTCTTCATATTCTTTCAATGCTTTTTCTTCTTCTTCCTGCAGACGTCTTGCTTCTTCTTCTGAAATCTTATCTGCTTGTTCTGATTCTACAGTTGTAACTTCTTGTGCAAAAATATTCCCCGTATGCATTATTCCAATGGCTAATAATGCGATTAAAAATTTTTTCATAGCTCTTTCGTTTTAAATTATGATTGATAAATTGAATGATTTTGCTTCTGTTGCTCGCAAACTTAAGAATAATATGTTGTAATATTAAACTTTTATCTCATTTTTTTATTTGTGTCCTGTATTTTTTGTCTTGGATATGAGCAGATTACTTATTTATGATATATTTGAGATATTAAAAATGGCTATATTTTAATGACTAGAGAAGAATATTTGTTTGTAGAAAATCTAAAAGGTTTTAGGTCTTATAGAGAAATAAAAAGACCTGATTCTTTTGAGAATCAGGTCTTTAAGTGGTGCCACCAGGAATCGAACCTTTTGCTTCGGTTTATTCTAACTCCTTGAGTGACTGCACATTTTTTGCTTTATCTTTTATGAAAACCATTGAATTGGCCTTACGCTAAATTCATTGTTTTTCTTTACTAATCTGACAAAATTTGTCTCTTTGACACTGCAAATATAATACACAGGTTCGATTTCTGCAAATATTTTCATTCCTTTTAATTATAGTTTTCAACAAGAGAAAAAAATAAAAACATGTGCTAAATCAAATGCATTAAGAATTTATTTATTGTTTGGGGTGTTGACTTTAAAGTTGGAAATTTTGCTTCGCAAATCATTAGAAAGATATACCCCTTGAATCTTTATTTTGCATGAATAAACCAAAAGCACTAAAAGAGCAAAAATACAAATGACGACTATTTCACTAGGCGCCAAAAAGTTTGGAACTGACTTGGGCATGAAGGCACCTGCAAAGAGATCTACTAAACATAAGATTATAGCTCCCACCTTTCCTAAAGCACTCTTTACCTTTCTTGATTTTTGTATCTCTATATCGCTTACAATTTGTGCAATCACAGTATTATTGGTTTTCATTGCATATTCTTTCAACGTAAATATCGAAACTTCTTCATTATTAAATAGAAAAATATATTTCCCAATTAAGGGTACTGCTAGTGTACATAATGCAAAGAGGATACAAGTAAAAAATTTCACAGTCCAAATACAGACAATACCTAATATTACGAATGGAATCAGGTTTATTAGAGTTAAATCCTGAAACGTAATTCCAGGTTCTTTTTGGGGACAACACACACCTAAATACAAATCTGTAAACACCAATAGAATAAGGAAATTTGTCCATATATCCGTATCATAAATCTTGTGGTTGTCAAATAACGCAATCAAATCTTTCATGTTGTTCATAAATACTTTTTTAAATTAATAGTTTATAGTAAAGCGGCAGTCAACAGTTTTTAAATTTCCATTGTATTAAAATATAGAGTTTATACAGAAAAGAAACAGGGCTATTGGTTATCAATATCCTAAAACCTTATTCGATATAATGTCTACAGATTATACCATTCAAATATATTATGTGTTATTGGATTCTACAAATATACATATACTATTCAGAATGTCATAACTTCTCCATAAATATTATTTTGTACAGTTTTGTTTTACTTATAATTCATGCCTTTATCATACTTGCGGCATTGCTGCATGAAGGAGGTGTGCATACCAAAACAGAAAAGTTTTTTTGAGCCATTCATGTAAAAAGGATATACAGGATGTCATCTGATGACTTTTAATGACATCTGATGACATTGCTTTTTATGTTTCGGGTATAAAGCGGTTCTTTGTCGTGTATTAATAGTGAACTAACCCTTGAAAATGAGATGCCATGAACATACAAGAAGCAAAGAACATCAGGCTTGTTGATTTTTTAGCCGGATTCGGATACGAACCGGTAATACAGCGTGGGAACAGCGTATGGTACAAATCGCCCTTCAGGACGGAAAAGGAAGCCTCTTTCAAGGTTGACCTCCATAAGGAACTGTGGTATGATTTCGGTCTGGGGAAGGGAGGGGATATTATAACGTTGGCCAAGGAGATTTATCGGACACAAGATATAGGTTATGTATTACAGTGTATTGAGAATAAAAGAGCCGTACTGAAACCGGTTACTGTTTCCTGTCCGTTTGAAAAGGCATATCCCGCCTTTCAAGATCTGAAAATCATTCCTCTTGCCAACCGGATACTGCTTACTTATCTGAAGGAACGGTGCATCGATTTGGAAACTGCCCGAAAAATATGCAGGGAAGCCCATTTTAAACGGAATGGGAAGAATTATTTTGCCATCGCTTTCCCTAATATTTCCGGAGGGTACGAAATCAGGAACAGGTATTTCAAGGCTTGTATTGCTCCCAAAGACATCAGTCGCATCATTAGCACGCCGGAAAGCAGGATTTGCTATATTTTTGAGGGGTTTATGGATTTTCTGTCTTTCAGACTGGCTTTTCCATCTTTGGAAGAGGGGGATTATATAGTGTTGAGTTCTGTCAGTAACTTACAGAAGGCTTTTTCTTTCCTTTCACAATATGACGGCATCCGTTGCTGTCTGGATAATGATACCGCCGGGAAAAATGCGGTGCAGGCATTAAAGGACAAATACGGAATCCGTATATGCGATCTTTCGCATGAATATTCCGGATATAAGGATCTGAATGAATATTTGTGCGGGAAGAACAATCTGCTCCATATCTAATAGAAGTTTTGAAAAGACTGCCTGATGATATACCCTTGTTTCCTTCCTGTCATATGTGGCAGAAGAAAACAAGGGTGATTTTTCATGTGGTGATACTATGTTAATAGTAGAATGTGGTCAGATGCGTTTTATGGTCTTTTACAATCTTTACTTCCTGCATCTGTCCGTATATCTCACGCATGGATACCGGACAATCCATCTTTTCCCATTCTTCCGGGGAAATCCTCATGTCGGAATGCCTGAAACACAGCATGACCATTTCCTGAGAATCCTCTTCTGCGAATATGGTACCTTCATGATCGTTGACAAACTGTTTGAGTCCATCCTCATCCTTACAGGATATTTCTCCGACGTACATATCCTCGCCCGACCGGGTGTTTTTGCGGATATGGATTTTGAACCATTCCCGGCTTTCCGGCTGTTCGGATGCAGTACACTCCCACAAACCGACTTTCGCATCGTAGTAAACCTCCCCGCTCTCACATGCTCCGTAATGGCCCCAATGCTTGAAACGGCCGGTAGTCCATGCCTTGAACCTTACATCGCCCGCCTTTACCAACAGACACTCACCGCCATGCATATCGCATTTGATACCCTCTTTGTCACAGGACACGAATGGAACACGGGAAAAATCCCGGAGTATAATGTTATCTCCATATACGGCATCTATAAAGAACATCCGGGAACGCTCACCATAACCGGAAACAAAGAACAGGTTGTCTCCTGTCCGTGGATACCGGTCGGAGCGTGTCTTTTCGATGTGTTCCACCATGGTATTCACTTTATCTATATCTTCCTGTACAAGTCCGTGTATCCGATCATACCAGTAGTTCAGGCGGATGAAAGTTTCTTTGCTATACTTGTTTGTTGTCTGAATCATAATTTTCTTATTTCGTGATTAAACATTTCCGGCTTTGGCAAAGCCGGTATTTCTATCTCTTACATGTCAGACATTTGTCTTTTGCTCTGATAGTGCAAGGCTTGGCGAAAAAATACCGCAGCGAAGCGAGGATGATTTTTTCAGCCAACCAGTCCGAAGGACCGCCTTGCGCATCAGAAGCAAAAGGCTACCTTTACATGTAAGAAATAGAAATGCTGACCGATATATGATTCCAAAATAAAAAAACTTATAATCTGCCGGTTCTGTAATAAGAAAGCCATGAAACCCTCTCTTTTTATCGTTTCCATGACTTTCTTATGTTTATGTCGTGATACTTGGAAACGGGTATTACCAATGATCAAATGTTTCCACCCTGTTTTTTTCCAACAGAACAAGAATGTCCTTTTCCTTATATAATAATTTGCCTCCTACTTTGTAATAGGGCAACCTGCCGTTCATTCTGTAATCAGCCAGCGTCCTTCGTGTCAGCTTCAATTTCTCCGCCAACTCGCTGTCGGTAATGTAACGCTCTCCGTTCAAGACCGGACGAAGGCTTTTTTCCTGATCATCCAGCATTTTGGACAGGGTGCTTATGTTCCGAAAAAAACGTATAATCTCAGGGCTTTCTTTAGTCAGTATGAATTGAGTCATAAGGATTCGGGGGTTACATGGTGAATACTGTTTTCCAAATAACGTATAATATCCTGACGCCTGTAATATACCTTGCGGTCTATATGGCTGTAAGGGATAATCCTGCTTCTCCGAAGTTGCAACAGCTTTCGGGGCGAGACATTCATAAGCATACACGCTTCCTGGTTATCAATCCAGTCATCCATACTACAGATGCCTCCTCCGCATGTTTCACGCATTTTCTTTTCAACGGCTTCCAAAGCCTCATTCATTTCCATGAATGCCTTAGCTTCGATACATACAAACTCCATAAACTCTGCTTTTTTTGTCCGGCACGAAAATACGGGAAGTAAAAGTCGTGGGCAAAAGGATGTCATCAAACGGCATCAGATGTCATCAGATGTCAGAGACCGCTCTGTTTGGGGAAGCAAAGTAAAAGAATGGCTAAAAGTCTGTTTCTTTACCGGAAAAACAGTATTTTTATCCCGGGCAATCTGTCCGAAAATAAAAAAACAGGAAATATGGAACTGATAATCAATGCAACATTATTACTAGCGGCTATCGTTCTCTGGATATACGGACAATACTGGAGGAAAAAGTGCGGCAAGGTGCTATGCCAATATGCAGCAGCCTACGATGAGCGGGAAGACAGGGAGAAACCGCTACGTCAAGCCATCATAGCAGGAAATCCTCATGCACCGCTGCTATATGCGCTGACTTGTCCTGAGTTGTTTGATAAAGTCCGTCCGTTGCGATTGTTCTCATTCGGGAACATTCGCTGCGTGTTTGCCGGCTATTATTTTCCCAAACGCTTTGAAAGCTGGCTTTGTGATGACCAGTTGGCATTCGTGCAAAAAGTATATGATTTCAAGGATGGAAAAGACAGCTGTACGGAATATTTTTCACAAGCATTCCTGCTTCTTTCCACTGATGAGGATATTACTGCCATGTTTATGCCGTGCAGCACATCAGACCGCTATTACAGACGTTTCTCAGGTATTGCCAGTTTTCTGGAAACGCATGGCTATGTCCGTTCAGGACTGGATTTAATATGCATTACGGAAAGCAGGGAGTGTAAACACGCCTCAGAAAAACGCTCTGAAATAAATACCGCCAACTATATGATGTCAAACGATCTGTACGGAAAGCGCGTGGTGATTGTCGATGATTTGCTGACCAGCGGATCCAGCCTGATGGAATACGCCCATAATTTGGAAAAGGCCGGTGCCAAAGTGGAAGGTGCTGTATTTCTTGCCCGTACCTTTCAGATGCCTTCGCCGGCAAAAGTAAAACGCCTGGTATGGAAACGCCATCTATCAGTCCTGATCTGGAGAAGGTCTGACGACCTGTAAATTGTAAAGTTTACATTCGGATTTTACAATTTTACACCTCGAATTTTTACATTTCAATTTCCCCTATACTATTTTTTATATCTGTATTTTATTGATTTGCAGTGTTATACAATTTCTTATCCAATATAAACGGATAATGTGGCATACATTTTTCATTGAACATGGCATATACTCTTGAAAGTGCGCACAAGAAAAGGGTATTCCAGTAATAACCTTTAAAAAGACAGGAGAAAATTGCCATGATGTATATAGACAATGAAGTGCTTGAAAAAATGATAATGACCATAGTGGAAGGTTTTGACCGTATAGAAAAGAAACTGGACAGGATGGGACGCGTGAAGGACTGCCTGAACGGAGACGAGCTTTTGGACAACTATGACATTGCCAAACTGCTAAACGTGTCATTGCGGACAGTCGCCCGTTACAGGGAAAAAGGGCTGATTCGTTATTACCAGACGGACGATAACGGGAAAAACTTCTACAGAAGCTCGGAAATACAGGAGTTTTTACAGAAACGTGGGAAAAAAGATAAGGGCGGGAATACCAACATGGGAAAGTTATGCTAACTTTGTTTCATAAACAGTTGTTATGAAGACAAATGCCAATTCAAGATATACCGTTGCAGTCCTTATTGACGGGGATAACGCATCCTTTGAGAGGATGGAAGATATAATGGGCTTTGTTTCCCGTTACGGGGATGCCGTTGTGAGACGAATTTATGGAGACTGGACGAGGAAAGCGCTTTCCGCATGGAAGGAAAGTGCCAGGGAGCATGGATTCAGGCTTGTACAAGCTTCCTCCCATGTTCCCGGAAAGAACACGACGGACATTGCACTGGTCATAGATGCGATGGATATTCTTCGGGACGGGCAGGTGGACTGTTTCTGCCTGGTGGCCAGTGACGGTGATTACAGCCTGCTTGCCCAACGGATACGGGAAGCCGGGGTGAAAGTGCTGGGATATGGGGAAGGAAAGACCCCGGTGTCATTGGTACGGTCCTGTTCCGTATTCCTGTATGCCGACCGGAAGGAAAGCAAGGCAGAGGAGAACACTCCCGAATTCTTTATCCGAAGGGATATGGAGTATTTCGACAAGGCTTTTGAGCAGGCGGCTGACGGCAAAGAAGAGGTTTCCCTTTCACTGATCGGCGGTGCATTGAAAAAAATGATGCCCAAATTCAAGGTCAGGAGATATGGATGCAAGACATTGGGCAAACTTTATGAAAAGTTGGACCGGTATGAGCTGGTCATGACGGAAAAGGGAGTGGCAAATGCCGTACGGCTGAAATATTAAACCGCATGGCAGGAGTGTTCCAAAACGTCAGTTTCTCCTATACATCGTTTTATGTATCAGGAGAAACTGACGTTTGTGTTCTATACCGGGATGGGGTTTACCCGTAACGTGTCAAGATTGAGATAGGCTCCCCGGTAGAACGTTCTTCCTTCCCTGAGCATGCGCCACAGGACGTCGCATCCGATTTGTGCCAACATGGAATTGATGAAGAGATCCTGCTTTTGCAATGCCTCCGTCAGCGAGCAGCTCGGTCCCGAATCCTTCTCCCTGATGGTGGAATAAGGAACTTCCTCCGTTATGACGTTCATCTTGGGTATAGGCAGGTATTCAGTGGAGGAGGGCTGCGGTATCTTGCTTTTGACATTTCCTATCAGTACTTGTCCGGTGGTCTGGGCATTGCCGAAATCCATCCAGTATATCGGTGATTTCTCGTCATCGTATGAACGTTCCCTATGCTTTTTCAAAAAACGCCACAGACCGGTCCGTGAACGGGTGGTGTCCGTGCAGGTGATGATGATATTCGCCAAAACGGAATCTGATGTTCCTGACGGATAGCATTGCCCTTTTGCCTCCCATGAAAAGCCGAAAAAGCGGTTGATACGGGTTACAAGTGCCACCGCCTTGTTCAGTCCGAGCTCGGATTCGCTGAACAACTGGCGTCCGATGTTCGCTTCCGTGACAGTATCGGGGTCAAAAACCGTCACGTGCAGGCCCGGATGTCCGAGTGCCTGCAATGCGATACTCATCCTTGCCAGATTGGTGGCCACCTGCGATCCGGTTCCGCCTGCACCGATTATGAAAACGGTTACGGGATGGTGGGGATTGAGCAGGTATCTGTCTGTATAATGAATCTTTTTCATACCAATAAGTCTTTAAGTTGTCTGTCCATAGGTTTCAATTCGTTATAGTCAAACGGATTGGTCCGTGCCTTTTCCGTCACCGAAACCAGATTGCTTTCGGTGGGATTCCTGCTTCCTCCCAAATGGGAAAATTCACTGAGCCAGAAGCGTTTTTCCCAATGCTCAAGGAGTTTTGAGAAAGTCATGTTTTCCGGAGGAGTCAACGAGGCATTTCCCAGACAGACACTGCTTCCCGTTACATTGAAAAACGGGGCAAGGAAAAGCGGGCTGTCTTCTGCCGGTGCTTCTCCCTTATAGGCAAAAATTTCCAGTCTGTCACCGGAAACCCTGTAAATGACACCGGGTACATGGAATGTCCCGTCCGGAATATTCAGCCTTTCGGAAAAGAACATCTGCCGTTTTCCCGGAGGATTGTACCAGATGTACCTCTCGTGTCCCTTGCGTGTATCGCACCACAGCATATTGGCGGGGATTTTCCCATGCGGTACATCCTGCCGGTTATCCGTATAGTATTCCACAAGGGAGTCCATAAATTCATACGTAACGGGGACGGCAGCCTCCATCCGGCCTCTGTCGTTGATCGGATGCAGTTCGAGATAATATGTCCCGTGTCCATAGCGGCCATCACTGTATTCGTAAGCAATCAGTGCCGCTTTGGGAACCATCACCTGTTGAAGTTTCTTAGTCAGTTCATTCATTTCATTCGTTTTAAAAGTTGTCATCAATATAGTCTGTAAAACGCACCAACCATCTGGAAAGCCTTTCCGGATAGTCATCCATCTGAAAAAGACAGTCCGTTTCCGGTGTCAGTAGCTTGTAAGTGACCGGAGTAAGGGCATAGACCTCCCGGTAGTCCGAATTCATATACTCCTTGACACACTCCGTCAGCGTATCACCAGTAGAATAGACCAGCATGACCTGGCTTTCCATTCCCACCGGGGGAAAATCGCATTCCTCTTCATAAGCCCAATCGTACTGGTAGCCTGTCAGGACCGGGCTTTCCGGAGTAATCAATGCCATGCCGTCCTCTATCAGTTCCAACAGCTTCAGCTCTTTTTCCTTTTTTGTCCGGTAATTCCGCACAGCCTCTTCCAAAGACTTGCAGAACGGTTTGCCCGACATCCGTCTGAGTGCTTTCATCCGTTTTCCAGACTGATAGGAATCCGCCAGTCGTCTGTTCGCCCTGATTTCCTTCGGGGAAGCATCGGAATCCCGGTTTCCCCAGTCTTCCAGCTCTTCTATGGCAAAGTCATAATAAAATGTCTCGGTAACATCGTACAGCCCGTGATGCCGGACAAATTGCCGGATGAATTCCCTGACAATGTCCTTCAATGGTACCGGAAGCCGTTCCGTAAAATCAACCGGAATCCAGAACAAAGCAGGTTCCGGCCAGTCGTGATGGCGGAACAGACAGAAATGCAGCCTTCCGCTTTTCTTTTCCAGATTGATACACTCCGGTACACACTCTTCCATAACTCTGTACAACTCGGTAATATTCAGGCGGGGGCACCCCCCTTTCCTGTATCGGAAAGGGAGTTTTATGCCCATAAGTTCCGCATATCTTGATGCCGACCGGTAGAGATAGTCAAAATTTTCCGGAGTCGTGAGATTGACCGGAGAATCATTATCCATATCCTGATGCCAATAATCCGGTGCAAGGGGTGTGATTCTACCGGTCAGAAAAGCATTGTGCTTCCCGGTGGCGGAAGTATCCTTCTTTTCCGTTCCGAGGTTCCCCTTCGGATGTGGGACGAACTTACTGAGAGAATAATCAGCCGTGCCAGTCCATCCTTGGCTTGTTCTGAAAGCTGTCTGCATGTTTCCTTATCCTTTTTTTTCTTGTTCATATCGCTTACCCTTTCACTCCGATGGTTGTCTTGAAGCGGTAAACCGCCTTGTCGTCCTCCCACTCAGGACCATGTACCGTTGCCGTGGTCAGTTCAGGGTAGGTCATGGAATAGAAGTCCATCACCTCGTTTACGGACAGTTCGCTGTTCGGATCATCCAACACGAGCTCCATGGAGTCCTTCTTAAATTTGAATACTCTCTGTAATCCTTTGATTTCAAGTGCCATATTATTTTTCTTTTATAGGGTTTAACAATATACCATATCCATTTGTGCCATATCCGTCATGCGGCATTCCTTCGGAAAGTCCGGATATTCCGCATAAGGGTCCTCCCTGAGCAGCTCCCGGTCATCCTCGTAATCCTTGTCGAAGTTATACATTGCAGCCTCCTGCACCGTTGCATACTGTGACGGAGCCGGTTGTTGTATCCAGCGATCGTCCGCCAATTGCGGTTGCGGCACCTGTACCGGTTGATGGAACTGGATGTCTTGCGGTTGTGGAGCAGCCTGCTGAGGAACCGGTTGCGGTGCAGGTTGCCTATATTGTACGGGCTGGACTTGCGGCTGTGCAACGGGTTGCGGAGCCGGGGCAGGCTGTTCGGGCATGAACATCGGAACTTGCTCTCCGCTCCGGTATTGTGGCGTCGGGGCTGCCATCAGTTGTGGAGCCGATTGCTGCAAGGATGGCTGTGGAGCAGTTACCGGCGGCTGTACCATGTCGAACAGACTTCCCTCGGATGCCTTCTTCTGCACTTCCGCCATTTTTTTGTCAATGTCCGTCTGTTTGTCCGGCTGTGCCAGTACCTTAGCCTGCCTGAGCCAGGTCAATGCTTCGGAATAATGCTTTCCTGCCGTGGCATCCTCAGCTTTCTTCAGCAGTTTTTCCATCTTTTCCCGTTTTTCACGGGCTTCCTTGGACTCCTTTTCCACCGTAGGCTTGGAGGTTTTGCTTTGTGAAACCGCCTGTTCTGCCTGCTTCTCGAACGATTCCAGGTTGGTAAGGATACCTTGCGCTTTCTGTACGGGTGCACCGACAGCTTGCAGGAATCCTGCATCCAGTTCTTCCGGCGTACCGTTCAGGATGAGCGGGACAATGCGTTCGCCGGCCTTTACTCCCGACCGTCTGGGAACGACGGCTACCGTCAGATTGTCGTTTACCCGTCTGATGTTGATACTCAGGTCTGTGCCTGTCGTAATCATTTGGTTGATTGCTTGAAAAAACATAATGGTAAAATTTAAAATGTTATACATAAGTTTCCTTGAAAAAATCCTTCAGGATTCTCTGCCTGTCCGGATTCGAGGCGATGCCTTTCAACGGTTCCAGATAGTAGCCGATACGTCTGGGTCCGTCTGTCGTACAGGGAGGCTGTCTTTTGACAGGTGTTGTCCGGTTTGTGGCAGGCCATGCAGCCGGCATGACCGGAGCCGAGGAGGTAAATGTGTAAGTTCTCATATCTTCTGCATTTAATGATTATACAAGTATGCCCATGACAATCAGGACAAGGATTGTTTTCAAGACAAAGGTGAATGTCCTGAAGGCGAGACGGACCAGTGTTCCGGACATAAGGAACAGGACAGACAGGTACACGGGAATGACGCCCTTGCAGTAAAGCAGGCATATTCCTGTAAGCAGAACCAGTGCGACCACTTGCCTGCAGATGTTTTCGATGAGTTTCAGTTTCATGTCTTTAAATTTTTAAGAATGAATAATCCCATCGGGATATGTTTTCCCGATTTTATAGGCCTCCGGCCCTTGGATTGCCTTTTTGCGCAAGGCTTGGCAAAAGAAAATACCGCAGCGAAGCGAGGATGATTTTCTTTTAGCCGACCAGCCCCTGAAAGGGGCCGCCTTGCGGCAAAAACGAGGCAATCCAAGACCTTTGCCGCTTAAAAGCGGAAAAACGTATCTTGTACATATATAAAAAAGAGGCACAGACCCCAGTCTGCACCTCTTCTGTTCCGTACCTTCCGCCCGGCCGTCTATATGGAACCATGCGGCCGTTCATCTTCCGAAAGTTTCCGGAAAATCTCACCGGTAACCTCATTTACCGTTTCCAATACGCTATCCAGAAATTCTTTCTGTGTGAGTTCTCCCCGTTCAATCCGTGCCAGCTCCGCTTCCCAGCCGGAGGTGAGGGAGGCGTCAGCCACTTTCATTCCGCGTACCGTTTCATATAAAAGAAGACCTTTTGGGGTCGGGATAATGTATTTGCCCGAATACCGGATATATTTACGCTCCAGAAGCGTACGGATGATATTCGTGCGCGTGGATGCGGTTCCCAGACCGGTCTTGTCCATATAGTCCGCCAGTTCCTCATCCGTATAAGGGGCAGCGGGCAGCGATTTCCTGTGTATAAGGCTGCATCCCGTTACCGGCAGCTTCTCCTCCCGAAAAAGTTCAGGGGATACGGGACAGAGGTCGTTGTCTTCCGCGACAAGCCGTTCCCTATGAAAGATACCGAGCCACCCCGCTTCCAAAATGCGGTATGTACGGATTCGGAACTTGCGTGCGGCACAGACCGCTTCAACTGTCGTATATTCCACCTTGCAGAGCGGCATGAACGTTTCAAGCATCCTGCCGACAACAAGGGTGTAAACCAGCCTTTCCTCCCTGTCCAGTTCCCCCGGCTGTATGCCGGTGATGACAATGGCATGATGCTCCGCCGTGTCCTGATTTCCGGTTACGCCTTTCCTTGCAGCAAGGTCGATCATACCGGCATATTGACGGAATTCCTTGCCGGACAGCAGCTTTTCCATAACCGGAGGCAACATGCCATACACATCTTCGGGCAGCAGACGGCTGGAAGTGCGCGGGCAGGAGATCAGTTTTTTCTCATACAGGCTTTGGGTAATTTCCTGCACCCGTATGGCTGTCAGGTTATGGTAACGGTTCGCATCCTTCTGAAGCCCGGTCAGGTTATAAAGGGCAGGTGCGGTGATTTCCTCAGTCCGGCTGTTGACCGCCGTGATACGGGCATATCCTGCCGCCTTGCAGTCCTCGTAAAGTTCCAGGGCATCCCGGCGGTTGCAGAAATCTTCCACATGCCGCATCTTTATTATCTTCCCGTTCTTGCAGAGGCTGACGAATACGGGCCAGCTGTCTGCAGGAATGTGATTTTCCCTTTCCCTGTACCGTCCGCTTATTGCTGCCAATACAGGGGTCTGTACCCTTCCAAGCGAGTTGTTCCCGAAACCGACCGCCTTGCAGACGGCATAGCTCGAATTGACTCCAAGAAGCCAGTCGGCCTTGTTGCGGCTGTCTGCCGCCAAAAACAAGTTGTCGAACAGGCTGCAGGGACGAAGGTTTTCCATTCCTTTGGCAATGGCTTCGTCCGTCAAGGAGGAGATCCACAGGCGGAGGCAAGGTTTCCTGCATCCCAAAAAACGATAAAGATACCGGAACAGCATTTCCCCCTCGCGGGAAGCGTCGGTTGCCGCAACAATGGTGTCACACGCATCGAACACCCCGGCTATCACCTTCAACTGGAGCACCGCATTGATGTCGGGATTCCATCCCGTGTCCGTCTTTACATGCCGTACCGTCAGAAAAGGAGGCGGCAGCAGGGGGAAGTTCTCCCGCTCCACCCATGCCGTACCGGTATCTTTCGGCATCGCCAGGGAAAGCATGTTGCCGTATGTCCATGTTACCATGTATCCGTTTCCGCTCATATATCCGTTCTCTTTTCTGTCAGCTCCCAAAACCCTTGCTATCTCTCTGCCCACATTGGGCTTGTCAGTCACTATCGCTATCATATTCTTTTTCCTTTTGATGTTCCGTACCGTCAGGAACGGCACGGAACGTGAGTTATACTTATTGTTTCCCGGTCAAACTGCCGCCTCCTCCTTCTGACGGAGACCGTTTATTTCCATAACCGGCCTGCCGTTGCCGTCGGGTACCAGCTTCAGCGTGGCATCCATTGTCAGGCTGAGGACCGAAATATGGAGTTTCAGCGGAACGATGCCCGTTTCCTTTCCTTGCAGCAACAGTTCCATGTTGCCTTCCGCTTCCAGTTGTTTCTTACTGATACCTGCGGCCTTCAGACCGTCCCAGTCGATATCTTCCGTCTTATAAATATGACGGGTATTCTGATCCGTATTCATACGATTCGTTTTTTTTAGGTTTGTATGATTGATTCTGTTTCTCTCCGGGCAGGTCTATACCGCCTGCGATGCACCCTTCTTCTGCTCCTGCTGCTGTCCCTGTGCGGTTTCCGTCTGTGCGGCACGGCGGGAAGTGTCCCTGCGGATGTCCGGATTTTCCTGAAAATACTGCAACTGCCCGGAATAGGGATTGACTTTCAGGTAGGAACTGAAGGTCTGCCCGTTGTTTTTCAGCCCTTCGACAAGCAAAGTCTTGCCATCCTGGAGGTTCGCTTTTTCCTGTGCCGTGAACACGTGCCCGTAAACCTCCGCCGGAATACGCGGTGCCTGCTGCTCGTTGAATCCGTTCGGCGTGCGTGAATACATCGTCCTGCCGGTATTCATATCCAGCTTGACGAACGAGGAGAATTCCTCCCCGTTGCGCCCGATCATGTTTTCCAGATAGACCGGCTGTCCCTTGCGCAGGGTTTCCCTGTCTTCGGCAGTCAGCTGCACGTTGCAGATTTCCTTTGGAATATAAATCTCTCCGGTTTCCGGATTGTGCCGCGTGTAGTTCGGGCGCCCCGTTACCTTGTCTATCGTTACAAAGGACGAGAAGGTGTCATTCCTGTTCCTGAACTTCATGTCTTCCACCAGGATGGTATGTCCTTCGCTGAGCATTTTTATCTGGGTGGGCGAGAGAGGCACGCCTCCGATGGAACGTTCGTTGAAAATCTGGTTTTTCGGAAAGATGAATTCCAGTCCCCTGCGCTCGGCACTGTACTGGAGCGTGGCATCGAATTCCTTGCCCGCTTTGGAAGTCATGCCCTCCACTTTGACAGGCTGTCCCTCCTTCAGCAGCCTGATTTCCTCTGCGGTAAGTTTGACCCCGCTCACTTCCTGCGGGATGTAAACGTGCTCCTGACGGACGGCAACCAGCTCGTTGGTGCTCTTGTCGATGGAAATCAGACAGGGGGTATATTCACTGCCGCGCAGATTGAGTTCCGCCACACGCCCCATGTTGCCGGTCTCACGCAGGTTCTTCTTGTCCTCCTCGTTAAAGTTAAACCCGAAATAAGGACGTTCCAACTGCGGTTCCTTGCGTATGCCGTGAATGGCCAGTCCTACCTGTCCGTCCTGTTGCGGGATGAGTGAGAGCCTTGCATCCAGTTTGGCTGTCAGCAAACCGGAAAGATGGATGGTCAGGGGCACCAGTTTGTTGGTCTTGTAGCCCTTCAGCATGGAATCAAGGAGTCCCTGCTGTTCCAGCGAAGCCTTTGAGATTCCGACCTTTTCCAACTCCTCCCAGTTGACCATGTTCTCATTATACCGGTAACGCGGTCCTTGCGACTCCTGCGCTGCCTGTTGAGCCTGGGGCTGCTGCTGTTGCTGTGCCGCCTGCTGTACTTCGCTCTGTTGCAGGGGTTCCTGCGGTTGTGTCTCTTTGTCTGCCATAGCTGTTGTTTCTTTTTGGTTTACACTTTGTTCCTTCTTGTTTTCTCTCGGACGGATTTCGTAGCGTTTGAGGAACTCTTTCACCGCATCCGTCTGCTTTCCCTCCGACAAATCCCTGATGGCCTGCTTGTTCACCTTGTAGTCGTGGTAGGTCATGCGGAGCAGGCGGAAATGGGTAGGTTCCTTGAGCTGGCTCCAAAAATTCTTGATGAAGTTTTCGAGAATACTCGAATTCTTGTCGAATTTCAGGAATGAATTTTCATTCTTCTCGTCCGCCGGAACCGTCTTCGCTTTTCCGTCCTTGTCAATTTCACTGACAGCCTGTACACCGAATTTCGGATCGTTCTTGTTATGAACCAGCATCAATTCCGTAATCTGTTCCACCGGAAGAGCATCACTTCCGGCCTTCGGTTTCCGGGTCCGTTTGGGCTTTTCGTTCGGGGTCTTTTCTTGTGCCATACCTTTTCTTTTAGGGGTTAATGAATCGCTTTGACGCTTCAAAGGTATGGGGTATTTCCAAATAATATGCTGATTTTCAAAAAGGTGTCATCAGATGTCATCAAATGTCGTCAGATGTCATAAACATGACTGTTTCCAACGGCTAAACCGTGAACGGAGAAGAAGGGAAGTGAATGAACGGAAAGAGAGAAGATACGTGAGGCAGAAGGGAAAAAGCCTGCGCATCCGACATCAGAAAAAGAGCAGGCGGGCAGGCAAGACAAAACCATGCAGAACAGAGGGAGCTGGAGCCCCCTGTCTTCTCATGCCTTCCGCTTTTTTACAGCAAGACTTTCATAAGACCTGTATTCCGGCTGGATATGTGGAATTTCATGGATTATGAAACACGGCCTCTTCAAGCAGCCCATATCCTTTATCCATGCGTCACGTCGGTCGCAGTTTGCCCCTGTAATCGTTTTTCAAATCGAATCTGGATTGCCGCCGCATTCTTTTTCGTGAAAATTTTCCACGGCGAAGCCGCAAGGAAAATTTCCACGAAAAGATTCGGCAAATGCGGCCGGCAAGACAAATTCGATTTTCCTTTGATGAGGGGGAAAACTGTATCGCAAACAAACCTATCTGGAAATTCCGTGCAGGCTCATTCTCTTGTAAAGGGTCGGGCGGCTGATTCCCAACAAGGCCGCTGCCTGTGTCAGGTTCCCTTTAGAGATGGAAAGAGCCGTCTTGATCTGCTCTATGTTTCTTCTTTCATCTTTCTGCAAACACTTGTCTATCTTCTCTTTCCCCATGGGGTCAGAAACGGGCTCTCCCGTATATTGGAGCCGTAAGGAATTGGGGGTAATCAGTTTTCCTTTGCATATCAATACCGCCGCATGAATGACCTGCTTCAGTTCCCGTACATTTCCCGGCCAACTGTATCCCAGCAGCATCTTCTTTGCCGGTTCGTCAAAATCCAAGACCTCTTTCCGGAGCAACCCGCAAGATTGCTCCCGGAAAAAATCCGCCAAAGGCAGTATATCCTCCAGGCAATTATGCAATGCAGGTACGGTGATGGTAAAATCCTGAAAGCGATAAAGCAGATCCTTCCGGAAACGCTTTTCCGCAACAGCCTCCTGCAAATCCTCATTGGTGGCCGCAATGATGCGCACATCCATCAGCCTGTCCCGTTGTCCGCCTACCGGACGATACCGCCGTTCCTCCATGGCACGCAACAGCATCCGCTGCGTTTCTATCGAAAGGTTCTCCACCTCATCCATGAACAGGGTGCCTCCCTGCGCTTCCTGAAAATATCCTGCCTTTTCCTCTGTGGCTCCGGTAAACGCCCCCTTGACATGGCCGAAAAAGGCGGAAGGTGCCAGCTCTTTGGACAAACTGCCGCAATCGACCGTTACATACGGCTTGCCGGATCTGAGGCTCTGCCTGTGAATCTTTTTTGCCAGGTGTTCCTTTCCCGTTCCGGTGCTTCCCAATATCAGTACCGTCATATCCGTCGGCGCTACCATGTGAATGTACCGGTTCAACTCGCAAAAAGGGGGGCTTTTGCGTTCATAGATTACCTTGGTGAAAGCCTCGTTCACCGTCCTTATTTTTTTGATGACGGGCAGCAGCCTGGTTTCAACCAGCGGTTTGAGGATATAATCTTCCGCACCCAGCTTCATGGTATGAACCGCAGAATGTATCTCTTCATAATTAGTCATCATGATGAACGGATGCATATAGCCGTTCTCCCTCATCCACTGCAACAGCGTGGTACTTTCCCCGTCAGGCAATCTTAAATCCGCCAATACGATGTCATCCTCACGGACGGATGTCCCAATGATCTTCTTAGCCTGTGCCAGCCTGTAAGTCCTTACAGTATCCAAATCCGCCTTCTGCAAAAAATTGCAGATATAATTACAGAACAAGACATTGTCCTCAACAACAATTACTCTCATAAGCCTTCTTAGCCTGTTGTGCCAAACATATTATTTCTTTTCCTTTATCCAATACCTGCTGTACAGTCCGCCCGAACTCGTCCACAGAAAACTCTCCCGAATCCTGAATCAGTGCGAACAACTCACGCAGCGGCTTGCCGGCATGAATGATCTCCCATGAGCCTGTCAGATGATGTATCCATTCTTTCAGTGCCTCATGATCATTCTTTTCTGCACATTCAGCCATAGCCTCCATATCCTTCCTTGTCTCCCGAATCAGGGTATCCAGCATCTTCCTCCTGTTCCCATATTTCAGCAGGGCATCGAGGTCTATCTGTTCAGACTGCCTTTCACTTCCCAGACATTCCGTACATACCTGCAAAAGTTCTTCGGCGGAAAACGGCTTTTTCAAACAGCCCGAAAACCCTGCCGCATACAAATCCCCCGTATCGCAGTTTCCCGATGCGGTACTCGCGATAACCGGAATGCTCCGTGAGTTTCCCACATTGGCCATGCGCAGGAGATTCAACACCTCGAATCCGTTTGTCCGGGGCATTTTCAAATCCGTAATCAAAAGGTCATAACTACGGCTGCGGACATGCTCCATCAGATCACGCGTGTTCTCACATACCGTGCAAGCCACCCCGTGATACGCAAACATTTCCCTGATTGCCGCCAGCAAAACGGTGTCATTGTCCAATACCAGTACCGTATAGGACTGTACGGAAATCCGGCTCCTGCCGCTCTCCGCCATCGCTTCCTCTGCCACAGCCAAAGGAAGACAGACAGTGAACCGGCTGCCCACCCCTTTCCGGCTTGCCACTTCAATCCTGCCGTCCAACAATCCGACCAGACCTTTTACTATTGAAAGTCCCAGTCCGACCCCTTCTTCCGCAATCGCATTGGGAAGCCTCTCGAATGCAGTGAAAATGCGTGTCTGCTCCTCATCGTCCATTCCGGTGCCGGTATCTTCCACGATAAGCGTCAATATGCCCTGGTCAAATTGTGTGCGAACCGTTACACTTCCCCGCTCCGTAAACTTGATTGCATTGGACAACAAGTTGCTTCCTATCTGTATTATCCTGTCCCTATCTCCTATAACAACCGCATCTCCGGCACTCAGTACGTTCAGCAAAAGGTTTTTTCCTGCTGCCAGCGGCATAAAATCCGTTTCCAAAATCTCGGTGACGGAACATAACCTGAACGGGACAGGAACGGCCTTTTCCCCGCCACTCTCCAACCGGAAAAATCCCAACAGGGAATTCAGCATGGAAGACATATGTCCCGCCACCTGCCGTATGTTCCGGCTGTATTCCCTGCACTTCGACACTTCTCTTTCCGTGGAAAGCAATTCCGCATAGCTGCTGATAGAAGCAAGCGGCGCGCGCAAGTCATGGGTTACGGCCAGCATGATTTTCTTTCTTGCCTCAATCAGTTCCTCGTTTTCAAGAACGGTCTGCTCCAACTGACGGACTGTGCCTTCCAGCCTTTTTTTATAACGGTTTATACGCATCATATCCCGGTGTATCACCATATAGGACCATATCAGCAGCAAAACCATGAATGCCGTCAGACCGATGACCGTGGCAAATGACCGTTTCCCGGCTTCCGCAACTTCTTCTTCCTGTCTCTTCAATTCCGCTTGTACCGTTCCGTCCATATTCTCAATCATCTGCCGCAACTGCACGTTCAGCCTTCTGTTCATCCCATCCAAGCTGTCCGTCCGTTCTGCCAGCTTCCGGGCATACGCCTGCTGTCTGCCCACCACGCTCCGGTTAAGTTCATGAAGCATGGATGCGGCAGAAGGAGTATCCGCCTTGTGGCGTTTTGCGAACAACCTCTTCAGGAATCCCCCTTTGGGGGCATTTTCCCGTTCACTCTGTCTGGCAATGGCCGGAATCTGCGCTGCAATTTCCCGGTCGGCTTCCTCCTGCCTGTGTACCCAATATATGATTTCCCGCATATACCGCTCCTTGGCTCTCCACAAATTACGGATGCTGTCTGTATGTGAGCCGGAAGAGGAGTACCTCAAGCTACACAACAGGCTGTCAATGTGCCGTCTCCGCTTCTGAAATAATAAAAAATCCTGCTCACTCCACTCCATAAAGGTTTCACAGAAGAAAGAAAGCCTGAGCATTTTCACATATATATCATTTATCTCATGCTTTTTCCGGTTAATCATCCGTACTTCCATTTCCCTGGCCTTAGTCTCTTTCCATTCGCAGATGCCAACGTAAGCAATACCACTTATGACTACAATCTTGGCCATATATCCTACCGCTATTTTGGCAAGAAGCGGTTGCCGGCGCAAAGATTTCAACAATTTATTCCTACTTTCCAATTATTCACTTTTTAATTCATTATATTCTATTAAAATTATTTGCAAAATAAACCGACTGGTCGGTTTATTTTGCAAAGATAAGCCTTTTCCAAGAATAATGAAAAAAAACAGGTTCGAGCAAGTAAAGTTTTATCATTTATCAGCCTAAAAGACAACGGAATGAACTGAAAGGGAGGAAAAGGAAAGGAATGCGGGCCTAAATTTCCGAAAACATCCCCAAGAAAGTCTTACCAATAGAAGTGTTCAATGCCTGTCTGCTGAATGCCTTGGCATCCTTCAAACTTATTTTATGACCATAAGCCACATTGGAAAGAAAGTCCTGTTCCCGGACAAGGAGTTGCTGATACATTTGTGGAAATTCGTCCATGTATTCATGGGCGGAGGAAACAAACTGCATATAACATATCAGGAGATTGCCATTCAGATGTTCGGGAAAACTGTTTATCACCCGTTCTATCGGATTCCTGTATTGCCTTAAAAACTCATTCCAATCCTTGTCAGCCAAGGAATACATTTCACAAGAAATCTGCGAGTCGGGGAAAAAACGCATTCTGACAACCGCATCAATCAGTTTCTTTTTGGAAGGAAAGTAGTGTATGACAGCCCCTTTGGATTTATGCACGGCGACAGCCACATCGCAGAATGAGGTCTGCTTCATTCCTTTTGTGATGAATAACCTGTATGCCTCCTCTATAATCCGCTGTTTCAAATTCGGGTCCATCCTACTGCCTATATTATAAAAAATAGCACAGATGCAATCAACACCCCAACGCGGTAGTGGAATACCTAGAGATGATGCTGACGCACCTGTGCTATATATTTTAATATAGCGCAAGCCGTCATATTCCATCTTATCTCTTTGAAATTTTCCACTTTTCGTTTGGAAGATGATATATGATACTATACTATGTCGTTTTAACAGCGCAAAAATACGTTATTTATCGTTTATTTCCAAATTTATACGACACTTAATAGCACTGTTCCATAAGAAAAGCGTCCACTTTCAGGGACAAGCAGCAGTATTTTTTCTCCCGGCACGAGCTTATGTGTCTTCCAGAATTGATCCAGAATTGCAAATATGGCTGCTGAAGCAATATTTCCGACTTCCGGCAAATTAGTGAACCATTTGCTCTTGTCGATTCCAATCCCCACTTGTTCAAGCTCATTTATTATTTTATCATAAAAAAACATGGAAGAAACGTGAGGAAGAACATAGGAAATTGTATCCGGCAATACATTATGTTTTTCAAGACAATACTTAATGTGCTTAGCCCAATATCGTACAGCACAGTTTCCCAGCAGTTTTACATCTTGTTTTACAACAAACAGTGAACGGTCTATCCTTTCCTGACTGCTGAATGATTTCCAACTTTTCAACTCCCCGTCATCTTTACTCTCTGCTCCCATAAACATACACGTGGGCAATTCATTTGCAAATGAAGTCATTTCTACCCACTCAACTTTTAAAGCCTTTTCCTTACCCGGTTGATTCTGAAGCAATACAGCACTGGCGCCATCGCTCAACATAAAACGCAAAAAATCTTTCTCCAGTGCCATATAGGGCTGTGTTCCTATATCGGCACATTTTTCATATTCAATATCATAGTTCTTTGAAAGCAGTGTAGCCGAAGTCAATTCTGAAGTACTACATATCGCATTCTTTTTTTCTCCTGATAAAATACCCCAAAAGGCGGTTTTAAATGCCTGAAGGCATGACAAGCAGATACCTGAAGCAGAAAAGATTTCCATCGGCTTGTTTTTCAGCAATCCGTGAACCATAGAAGCATGGGACGGAAGCATCTGATCCGGACTTGAGGTTGCACATGCCAACAATTCAATATCCGACTCCGAAACAGAAGAATCCTGTAACAGCTTCCGTATTGAATCAGCCGCCATTTCCGCATTTGTATGCGTTATTTCCTGTCTTTTTGTGAGTGCATAATAACGTTGTTTGATACCATTCTGCTTTAAGATGACAGGCTTAACTCTTGAATGTTTTCCTGCAATCAATCCTAAAAACTCTTCCATGTCCTCATTAGAGACCGGTTTATTAGGGAAATAACAAGATGTTCCCGTAATAAAAACATCATTTTTCATTTTCTTACTTGTTTTTAATTAGAAAATATATAAAGTACAATTGTTCTCTTAAGGAATTCACATCTAATCCATTTCTTAATGCATCCTGATATGATTTACCCAAGAAAATCAATCTGATTTGTTGAACAAGCAAATCTGTATTGCAAGAGCTGCGTATCTCACCGTCCTTTTGTGCTTTGACAACAACCTGTCTTAACTGCGCCATCTCATTTTTTTCAATCTCACTCAGCATCTGGTGAAATCCGGGATAATATTTTTCAGCCTGCAAAATCAGACTCATATACGCACGCGTACCATTAATATTAGCTTCCGGCATGACAAACTGAGAAAGTCTATCCATTGCTTTTGCAATGTTGTCAACATATTGATTGAAGTATTCGAATAAAGACAAACCTGACAGATTATCTGACGCATGTTTTACCCGCTGCACGTCTAAAATATAAACGTTGATGACATCTATAAACAATTCCTGTTTTGTCGGATAATGATAAGAAGTACAGCCTCTTGACAGATTAAGGCTTTTCTCTATATCCTTTAGGGGGACCATGCTGTAATCTTTTGTCAGAAACTGTTTGAATGCAGTCTCCCTTATTAAAGCTTTTGTTTCTGAACCTTTTGTTCCTTTCATGATAATCTTTTTTAGTATTACACAAAAGTAGTTTTTTTAGATGAAAATACATTTGGTTTTTAATATTATTAAATATGTATGCATTTTCAGATAAACTAAATGAACCAAAGGCTTTTATAAATCAATAAACACTTTCATGATACCTTATCGCAACATATTTTTATCCATAATTTCCTGTACCATCATAATTTTGGCTATATTTGTTTTCAAATAAGCCGATTAGTCGGTTTGTTCGGCATAGAGGAACCCAAACAGAAAGTGGAATTTCAAAACAGAGATGTTCCTCTATGTCTTTGTTATTCCATCTTCCGGCAACCGAATTCTATCCCTGTTCCGCCATATCCCTAAAAAATACCGACCGGATGGTATTTTTTTTACGGCAAAAGTATAAATATATACCATAAAAACAAAGGGAAAAGCCAATTATGCATTCTATCGACAAAGAAATGCCTATGAAATATACATAATCCGCTTTTCCCTATGAGAAACATTATGTTACCGGCTTATCTTGAGCATCTTCATCTTAACCTGTACTCCCTGTGAGTTTAAAACACGAACCGGTGTCTTTTCTCCGGCTTTCAAATAGAACAGAAGATAATCCTTCGCACGCTGGGACTCGAAGAAACCTTTTTCGCGATATTCGGCAATCCACCTCTGAATCATCGGAATCTGCCAACGGTTCATCAAAATATAGTAGCCGAAATAATACTCCAAATCGCTCAGGAAAATATTGAGTTTCAGGTAATCCCACCAGAACTGTTCTTTCTTTTTGCTTTTGGCATTGAGTATGATAACCTGATGTTCATAAGTGTCACGAGGATTTTCCCAATCTTGTTGCGAAACAAATACATCGGGAACCACATTATCGGCATGGTCCTTTGCCGGAATAAAGGGAGATAAGGATTCTATTGAATCCTTTATCTTTCCATATAAGGACGGTTCGTACTCCTTGTTGTACAGCATAACATCCCGCAAACGGGTGGAAGTGAGATGGGTTACCACGGAACGTCCTACCACACAATGATCCGGAACAGTCATTACCGATGCCAAACGTTTCATAAATCTGATTTCCGCTTTTGCCTGTTCTTCCTTATCCGGTCTCTTGAAAGGATAATCTGACCAGGCAATCTTCCGCATCCCCAGATGCAGGTCTGTAAGCTGCAACCCCGCATAAGCACAGAAAATGGAAGCACGAATTATCTTGAAGATAGGGGTACGGTCACCCTCGTGAGCCACGTAAGGCAGGTCTTCCACGCCAAAAAGCATTTCATTTTCCGCTATCAAATCGGCAGAGACCGTCTTGCCTTCTTCCAAGCGTCCCTTAATCTTGAAGTTACGCTTTTGGTATCCCCAAGTGTGAACAGGCCGCGTAGCTATCAGTGCCACACAATAATTGCCATTTTGCGGCGTGAAATCTACATTTTGCGGTGTTGCATTGAGCATTAACTCGTTCAGCAACTTAATCTTTTGGGTATAGTCCATAAACTATTGGTTTTAAGTGAAACATTTTGTTAACAGTGCAAATGTAGGCATCAAGTTTCGTACCGGAGTTCCGTTTTTCGTCGAAAATCACTGCAACCTCAATAATATATTCTATTTTCATTCGAGCAAACACTTTCCGTTCGGCAACAAACCGATTAACGGGTCTGTTTTTGCAAATATATCTTTTTCCTTTTAAACAAGAGGAAAATACAGGATTTATTTTTCAGAAAACAATACATAAACAGGCTACGCAATCGATCCGCAATAAAAAGGGAGCATAAAAGAACGGTGGCAAAGGATACTAGAATCTGACGGGAGACTATAAGAACGAGATTTCCGCATCCGGCAATACATCGGAAATATTTTCAACCGGATTGATGGAAATTTTAGCAGCATGTAACCAAGACAACTTTTGCTTTAGTTTTTGCATCCAAATACTCATACGGACCTTATGTCCTTTTTCATCTGCCACATCCAGTTCTATACAGGCAATAATAACTATCTTTTTCTGCCCGTCAAGCAGCAACCGGTTAATCCGGGTGAAAAAATCTTCATCGTTGGTTGAGAAACGTGCCGCATTGGTTGCCGTGGCAATCGTGTCCCTGACTTTGACAGCAATCCTGCGCATCAACTCGTCGCCTTTTGCCTGAAAAACCTCCTGAGTCTCCGCATCGTGCGTATGCCCCCTGTAATTCTTCACCTCGACCAGAAACAGCTGTCTGTTATCGTGAATGCCCAAGAAGTCCACCGCCTTGGTAGGTTGCAAGGCATTGCTTACCTTTTTGTGTGCCAAATGTTCATCATACTTGACAACAGCCCATTGGGGAGAGCTGAACTTGAAGCTTATACCGCTTTCCTGAAAATTACTCATATCTGTTGATGAATTGCTGTTCCAAATCGTAAAAAGCCGCATATTCCTCCAATATCGGATTGTTCTGTATGCCTGCCAAGGTGTCGCTTTCCTCTACCATAATTCCCTTATCTTCTTTTTTCAAGCCGAAGAACTTGACGGATATGTTCGTGTGCTCCTTGTATTCGGAATAGAGAGAAAGCGTATGTGTAAGCAGGTAGTCGTGAGTGGCAACAAAAATCTGCAAGCCGCATTTCTGAAGCACACGGATAAACTTTGCCACGACTTTCACAAGAGCCGGATTCAGGTTGGCTTCGGGCTCGTCCCAGAACAGGATGGTGTCCGCATTGATTTCCCCATTCAGTATGAGGTACAAGATGGAAGCCAGCTTGCGGAGTCCTTCTGCCACCAAGTGCGCTTCCATGTTTCCGCTTTCCGTCTGTATATAGAAGCGTCCGTTCATCTGCAATACTTTGAACTGCAATTCCTGCTCCAGCAACTCGATAGCCGGTTTCAACGGATTGTCTTCCGACTCACGCAATATGGGGAGTGACAACGCGTGCGCCAGATTGATATACGTTTGGTCAAATGAGATTTCACGTTTACTGCTCAAACCGATAAAGCCTTCGAACAAAGAGAACATCTCACGTGGGGGAATATAGATAAAGTGGCGGTCGTCCCACTTTTCGTCCGTTTCTAATTTTACAGTTGTTTTGGATGCGGATGAGAAGCTGTATTGCAACAGTTTGCCGTCTATCGTGACTGTAATGTTTGCCCTGCCTGAAGGCACTCCCTTGTTTACCAGGTTGCCTATGACATCCGGCTTGAAATAAAATATCATGTCTTCCGCCAAGATATACTCAAACTGTTCCTTGGAAGCTGAGTTCTTGCCGAGGAAGTCATGGCGTGCCTGCAAAGTTGCCGCCAAGCATTTGAGAACGTGCGTCTTGCCCGTACCATTCTTGCCAATAAGGACGTTTATCCCTTTGGTGAAATCAAACCGGGTATTTGCAAAGCCTGTAAAATCAGTTAATAATATGCTGTTAATCATTGAATATGTTTCATTTATAACTAAGTAACTACAAAGGTAATTTAAAAAACGGAAGCGACAAACCCGGTTTTAAAAAAGTTATGATTATTAGGCTTATGTTTTAGAACTATCAATGATTTGCCGATAGCACCGGAAGCCCGTATCATAGACGAAGCGAAACGGTGCAAGAGTACATTGGCACATGCCATCTGTAATCCGTTTTGGGATGATGCACCCCAACAGGAACCGAATGCGCATTATCCGGCAGATAAAGCGGATGTGTCCGGCAGTTCAGTTGCCGAAGCCACCGCCCGTGTGGCCTGTCTTCTGTCGTTTATACGCTCCTTGTATGAGAAGCATCCGGTTGTTGTAACCAAAGACGGAGTTGCTATTCCGGTAGGAAATATATGGAAGGAGAAGCAATTGTATTCCATCTTGTTTGAAAGGGGAGAATTGCCTCTCGAGAAGTATATCACGACCCGTTTCAGCGGAGGGAAACTTGATCCAGCCTTATAGATGACACTCATGGATTTTCCCTTATTGACAATGAGAACCAAAACGAGTTTATTGATTCATTCCGCAAATTTGAAGAATTGGATTGGAATGCCATAGCAACGGACAATGGGTTGGATTATAAAACGTATAACAAGATCAAGAAAAGCAAGCGTTATTTTTCAGATAATGGAAGAAAGGCATTAAAAAATTCAGAATCACTCAGCGGAACAGATGTTTTGGTTATGTGGATAATGATATTTTTTATGTGTTGAGGTTTGATTTGGACCATGAGTTGAGTGATGTGGAATAATGTTTTATAGCCTTGGTATTATTTTTATAGATATAGAAAGCTGTCCAAAAACTTATATCTTGTTTATACATACTATGCTATGTGTTCAATAAGAGTTCTTGGACAGTTTGAAGTATATCCTATCCCTTTTCTATTTAAAGTTTACTAAAAAGCAAGCAATTGCAAATTTATAAAGATTTGAATCCTGCTTATCTCCATATACATTCAAATCAAATGTGTAATTCAAAAAAGCTTCTTTGAAAAATAGAAATGTGCTTTCTATTTAAAAATCAAAAGTTCAGTCAACTATTTTTAGGGTAAGACAGTATAATTACGTGGAATATTTCAGTGTCGTCCTACTTTAAAAGTCCTATGAATAGTAGATTCAAGAGTAGGACATGGAAGTTTGACTCACTGTCTTACTCTGTTCATCCAATATACTGATGAAATAGTCAACCTGTGTCTGTCAGGGTAAGACAGTTTTTATATCAATACATCGCTCATACTCGTTCATATTAAATGAATAGTTTATTTTTTCTAATTTCAGCCTTAGCAAAACACCACACTGAAGTAATAATTTCACTAATTCTGATAGGAAAAAGTTTGCATCTTCCAATTTGTGTCCTGACCATTTTTTATCGTCAAAACAAAGATTTGCAACAAACTCCTTCTTTTTAGAAAAATATTTAGACTGATATACTCCAGTACTATCACAATAAGAAGTAATATCACCATTAAAAAATAAAAAAGTTTAATTTGTTTGACGGCTTCATTGTCAAAATAATAAAAAGATTTTTTCAACATTCTACGAACTTCTCTTACTATAGGAGCAGTTGTAGTTTCTGCTAAATTGTTTCCACCGTAAACTACATTCAATATTATTTCCATAAATTTTAAAACTAATGATGACTTTGCATTTTAGTATGAACAGCTTCTGCCTTTGGACTTAACGGATCACCTCTTTTAGTACCTGCCCATGATTCTTGATTCAGTGGGCCTCCAACTTTCTCGCTTAACTCTCTTTCTAAGTCCAACATATCACTTCTATTTCCTCTTGTCATTTCAACAACTTCCCAATCGGAAGGTATTGTATTTCTGTATCTGGCCATAGGATTGTCTATTTCTTGCGTAATACCATATTTCATAAAATTCCCTTCACTATCATACTGTGCATATAGTACAGCAGGTTTTGTCGATGTTCTACAATTCCCATGTAAACTTGTTTTTTTGTTAGGTTTCCTTCCTGGTTTCTTTTTAAACCCACCTCCTTTTTTATTTCCATAGGGATTGTATAAACCCAAAGGATCTATCCCGTCATTTAAGTCGCAAACATAATCATAGAAGTTTAAAGTATCGCTCTCCAATCCTATAGGATCTTGACTAATGTAGCTCCCTGCATTGGAATCGTAGTACCTAAACCTATTATAATATAGTCCCGTCTCCTCATCCTCATACTGCCCCTGATACCTGAAAGGACAATCAAACTCTGTTCCCTTATCAATGGCAAGCACTTTTCCATAGATATCCAGTGTACAGTCCCATGTCTTGTTTCCCTGTTCATCATACATTTGAATGGGCGTACCCAAATAGTCGGACACAATGGAATATTGCTTGCCATCCTGTATCTTCGCCGTTGGAACAAAAGTGCCTGCCTCGAACACCCAGGTAGTGATGTCTTCTGTCGGTTCCTTTAACGGAGTGCTTTCTTCCTCATCTGATTGTATATCGATGACTTTGTAGCTCCACTCATGTATAGGTACGTTTCTGTCCCATACCCAACGTGTAATCTTTCCGAAGTATTGCTTTGCCGTGCGTCGTCCCAACGCATCATACCGGAACTCCACCGGTCTTCCGTCCGGACGTATAACCTTCTTCAGCATTCCGTTGGACGCCCATTCGTAGAGCCATCCCGTACCCGTTGCCAGACAACGGATGCCGCGTTCCTTCTCCATGCGTTTGCGGTCGTACCTTACGCCCGTTTCCTGCAACTGCTTGAACTCTCGGAAAATGAGGTTCCCCTCATCATCGTAGTGATAGAAACAATCCGGGTCCTCCAAAAGTTTTCCCCCGGCACCGTATTTGCGGTCTTTCTTATCCGGTGTCTCAAAGAGGTTGCCCACGAAGTCCGGCACGCGGTAAATCACGTCCGTTTCCGAGCCCTGGATGGTTTCCTGCCGGATAAGGAAGTCGAAACGGTCGTAGTCGTAGCGCATGACCGTTCCGGTCAGCTCGTTCTCCTTGGCGAGCAACCGATTAGCGACGCCCCACTCGTAGCGGTAAGCCCCGCGCTCGATGCCGCCCGACCGGACCGACTTGCGCACCTCGCGCCCGAAACGGTCGCGCTCGGTGCTGACGGTTACGCCACCGGAGAAGGTGCGCTGCACCTCCAATCCCGTGTTGTCACGCACCCAGGATGCCTGCCAGCTTTCACCTGCCTGCATGGTCTGCAGGTTGCCTTCCCGGTCATAAGTGTGACGGATGTCCGCTCCCAGACTGCTGGTGATGCGGGTGCAGTAGCCTTCGTCGTCATAGGTGCGGCTGACGGTGTGTTCTCCCTGCCTTTCCTCTGTAACCAGGCCTGTCTTCCTGTCACGGGTGAACTCCAGCAGGTTCTCGCTGTTCTTCGCCTTGACGAGCATGCCGTCCTTGTCATACGTGTAGAGGGAGACTTCCCCGTCATACTGTTCCTCCTTCAGGATATTGTCCAGTCCGTCGTACTGGTATTCCGTCCATTTTCCTCCGGGACGGTTCACACGGGTGACACGACCCGCACCGTCGCGCTCGTACTCACGCCGCAGGCCGTCGAAGCCGGTTTCCGTAACGACCTGTCCCAACCCGTCCAGCTCGAAGAAATAGTTGTCGCCCGCCTCGTTGCCGATGCGCCGGAGCTGCAACTCGCTGTTGTAACCGAAGGTGATGTGGTGCCGTTCCTGCTCGCGGCTTTTCAGTACTCCCAGTGCCCCATAGGTGAACCTGACCTCGCGGATGTTGTCGCTGGCATGTACCATGTTCCCCATGGCATCGTACTCAAACCGGTGCACGTTGCCGTCCGGCTCTTCCAGCCGTATCAGGTTGTCCGCACGGTCGTAGGCATAACGGGTAACGTTGCCTTTCACATCCACCGCCTGTACAAGCCTTCCCCTGCCGTCGTACTCCCACCGGCGGAACAGTCCGTTGGGGAACTGCAGCAGTTCCAGATCGTACCTGTCGTTGAACGTGAGCGTGTAAACCCGTCCCTGCCCGTCCGTTATGGTGCGCAGTACGCCTCCCTCGTAGGTATATTTCACAGTTTCTCCGCCCGGTGTGGTCCGGCTGACGACGCGGTCCAGTCCGTCATAGTCCCATGAAAGCCTTTTTCCACCCGGAGTGTAGAGCGAGACGAGGTTGCGATTGCCGTCATAGTCCAAGAAGGTGTCCTCCCCGTTCTCGTCCGTTATCCGGACCGGCTGACCGAACTCGTTGTAGGCGGTCTTACGGGTATAGCCTTCGGGATTGACCGTGACCTCCAGCTCCTGAAAGCTGTTGTATTGGCGGCGGGTAATTCCTCCGTTGGCATCCACTATCTTATAGATGAGTTTGTCCTCACCGTAATAATATTCGGTTTCGGCATTTTCCCCGTTGCGGATATGGGTATATCCCTTGCCGTAACGGATGAAATATTCCATCACGCCTCCATCGCCCCATGTATGCACACAGCGGGCATTCTCCCCCTTACCTTCATATTCCCAATGGAAGGACATGCCTCCCTGATTGGTGAGTTGCACCAGCAGGTGCCCGCCGGAATAGACGAAATGCTTGCTGACATCCAGCGCATCCAGCGTTTCCACCATGTCGCCCCGGTCATCGTAACGGTAACGGACCAGCTTCACCTCCTCACCATCCTGATTTACGGAAACGCAGAGCACCCGTCCCGACTCGTCGGTTTCCACTTTCAGGAATTCTCCCCGTGAGGATATGATTCCTGCCAGCCTTCCCCCCGAAGCGTATTCGAAGCGGATCCGGAATCCGTCCTTCGTGGAAATGCCTGACACCATGCGGTAACCGAAACGGTTTTCAGGACCGTCAAAGCGGTATTGCAGTCCCCGGATGTCCGTAAGCAGGTAACCCCGGCCATCGAGTGTCCAAGACAACTGTTCCTTGCGGTCAAAATAGGAATCTCCGGGTTTCAGTACGGGCAGGAAAGACTCCCGTCCGTCAGCATGACGGAATGCGAACGCCCCTTCCTCCAGCTGCCGTATTCCCAGATTGTAGCTGTGGTGCCAATTGTATCCCAACGGACCGTCCACGGCGGCATCACTGTAATAGGTACGTTCCCATACGACGGGAATCGGACCCGGAAGCTCAAAGTCTGCATTGGTGTGATAGACCCTGCCCGTAGCAGCGTCCACCGGCTCACCGAAAGTCTTGCACTTGATGGGCTGGAGAATGTCCGCCAGCCTGTTCATGCCTTTTTTCCTCAGCCTGTCGATCAGGTTCTGGAAGCGGTCGCCTATCTTCTTCCACATCTTGCCCAAGCCTTTCAGTCCGAACTTCATCGCCAGCGCAAATACATCAATGGTAGGCGGTCCTCCCACAAGCACGGGATTTCCTACGGATGTGATGGTGGAGAGCATGGAAGTGGGGGCAAGCAGGGCCTTGCTCACCTTCTTGGGCTTCCCCTTGCGGGGAATCGTCGGTATTCCCACAATGTTGCATGAGAGTGCCGGATGTGTGAGGGAGGAACAGGGCGCACCGTCCGCCAGAACAGTGGAACTGCCCATCCACATCTCGGACTCGGACATACCGCTGACCAACGGAGCCGGATGCAATACAAATGCCGGCAGATGCACGATGCCGATACCTGCCTGCGCAATCCACTGGTTATGCACCTTGACCGACGGAGCCATACTCTTGAGGATGTTGCACGCCACTCCGGCCACTCCATCAGCCGCAGGCGGCATGGCAGCCGCCATGCCAGCCATGAGGTCTGCCATGAGGTCGTACACCTTGCCTACATGAGGCACAGGCATGATGGGAGAGGGAGGGGTAACGGTAGGATGCATGTCTATCCCGATGGACAGGTCGCCGAACTTGGCGACAGGCATACCCGGCATGGAAGGAAGGATTCCGCCCAGACCCGCCTGAATCTCGTCCAAAGCCGCCTTGGAGGCTGAAAAAAGGTCGGCAAAGCCCCGTCTGACGCTGCTGCTACCGGCGGCGTCAGCTATATTCTTGAACACATCTGACATGGTGAGAATTTTTTAGAATGTGAAAAAGAGACAACCGGGCGTTCCAACCGGTACACTCCGGCTGTCCCTGTAAGGACTTACCTATGCATCCTGTGCATAGTCGCTGTTCCAGTCGTTCTCGTCATCCCCTTTTGTACCTTCCAACTTGATGACAAAACTCTTTGCCGGGAAATAAGGAGTCAGGTGAATGTCGAGGAAAATACGGTCTTTCTGCTTCGGATCGCGCTCGAAACGAAGAATCTTGAATTTCTCAATCAAGCGTCCGGGACCCTGTATGCTATCCAAAAACTTGCTGATCTGACCACGCAAATCCCTTTCCGCCTTGCTGTTCCAGTTCTCAAAGGCACGGCGGTTGAGGAAATCCATCAGCACTTTCGTTACCCAATCGAACACACGGACTACGGAATAGGTCTGCAATCCCAAGTTGTCCCCGTTGAACAATGTCTTGGCAGAGAAAGCCATCACCTTGCCGTATTCCTTCACCATCGGAATCAGGCCAATCTTCTCGATTTCGGAAATCTCGCTTTTTTTCAGGTTGAAAGCCACCCCGTCCACCTCGCTCATGGAACCATACTTCTTACCGGCGGTAACCTGTGCCATTACCGTCTTGTACACACTGCCGGCCAATGCCGCAGAAGGAGGAATCAGCAAGTCTTCGGTTTCGCCCAGTTCCGCATAGCGTCCCCGTCCTACCAAATAGTTGCAGGTCATACATACGTTGGATTTGTACACATCGCCTCCCGAAAGATTGGAATCAAAGAACATTTCAATGACATCATCCGGTTTTTCCAGATCAGCGAAATCCGTGTAAATCATCACCTTGTTGTCATGCGCAATCTTTGCCCATTTTTCAACAACCTTGTTGGAACCCAAATATCCCGGGATAACCAGCAGGGAATAGTTGGTACGCAAGTCCAAACGGTCATAATTCGCACGAAGCTCGTTTGCAATGGCATCGATAAAGAAGGAGTTGTCCAAATCGGTAAGCTGGCTCATCGAAGCGTTCACAATGGAGATATTCTTGATCTTGTCGGAATCCGTATTCTTGTAGAAGAGCATGACCGTGCGGTAGGACTTCTCCAACTGCCTGACCTCTTCCACCGCTTTCAGCTGGTTCTGGGATAGCAGACCGGACACCGCCGCAGACTTCTTCTGGCACAGCTCCACCATCTCACTGATGGATTTGTTGCCTTTCAACATATCGACCCACATCTCAAGCCGTTTTTCCAGCTCCTTGCGCTCAGCCGCCCGTTCGGGGTCGGAAAGGAATATGTTCCGCCGTGCCTTACGCTCCGGATTCATGTTCTGTATGCCGTCCACGGAAGATTCCAAGACATTGAAACCGCCAAACTTAGCCAGAATCTGCAATTCAGCGTTCAGATTTCTGGACTGCGCCACAGCCTGTTGCTGCTGTACGGCTGCTTCTCTTTGTGTATTCTGTTCGCTCATAACTATCATTCATTAGTGGGGTTAGACTTCTCATTGTTCTTCAAATCGTCCAAAATGGCAGAAATCGCATTGACAAACGCTCCACGTGTCTCCGGATTTTCCAGTACCCGTTGCAGCACCTTGTTGGAACGCAACGACTTCTCCATCCTGTCCGCAAACTGCTTTTCCGCATTCAGGCCGGACAAGAATGAACTCTGTTCCGTCATTTTCCTGACAGAAAAATCACCGACATTGTGGAAACGGAAATTTTCCTCTACGGGAGCACCGTCCGCATCCGCGAACTCGATATCTATTTCCGGCCGGAAATGTGCAAAGACTTCGTCAATGTTGGTCAGACCGGCAACCACTTCGGGAGCCACCGGCTCATCCTTCGTCAGCTGTTCCACCAATAAGGTTCGATTTTGTGGAATTTCCGCAATACCTTCGGAAGCGTCAATCTTCACTTCGTTTCCGCCGATTCCATAATTACCAAGATCCATACTTATTCAATTTTAAATTTAAAATATATATTAATTAAATCTCGCTCAACTGAAAAAACTTCCCCTTCTTCTGGCCTTCGCCTGCTGCATATCCGGATTGTCCACCAGTTCCTTCCAATCCTCCCCAATCCATTCGCAGAGCTGCCGTTCCAATATCCCGACATCAATCGGAGCGCGAACCAGTCTTCCCGTATGAAGAGCCAGATACGCCGCATAAACGAACGTGGAACCCCGCCTGATTTCGGCAGAAAGGTAGCTGCCTCCTGCCAGGGCAAGCAAAAAATATTCGAAAGCCTGTTCCATCTTTCCATCCTCATAGCGCAGGAAACCACACATGCGATAGCCTTCCATGACATAATAAGGGTCCTTTTGCATGACGGCTTTTTTAGCCATCATGTCATACAAGGCAACCGCTTCCTCCCGTTTTTTCCCGGCTGTCAGAATGGCCGCTTTCATGGAAACAGCCATTTTCCAATAACTATATCCTGCCGTTTCACCGCCCTGCATCGCCTTTTCCGCCTCCCGGACGGTTTCGTCGCTGTATTTCATGCTATGCTTATATTCCCTGATAGCATAACATGCCTCGGATGCGATAAGCAGAGCGGAAATCCGGATATTCGTATCCTTTATTTCCTGTGCAATATCCAACAGTTTTCGGATTTCCCTGTCCAATAATTTCCAATCCTGCTTTTGTGTAGAATCCATGACAACCGTAACCTGCTGCTTGAACCGATTTTCAGGTGCAATCAGGTCGTTACCGCTATCCGACCGTGCCATCCGGTTATGCAAAGCCGCCGCCATATCGAACTGCGGGCGTATGCAAACCACTTCCCGAGACTCACCCAGCCGGATACTCCTGTTCTTTTTCAAGTCAACGGTTGTCATCCGGATTCCCTGCGGGACACCTTCTTTCAGCACATTGCCGAACCATCCTGTCCGGGAATACCCCCTTTCCTGTTCCGGAGGAAAGTACAGACAGAAAAAGGCATCATCCAACCGGGAGATACATGCCTTGAAACGCAACATCTCTCTCCACAAGTTGCCCGCCGTATGCTCAACCGACACATCAGGAATGTATTCTTCCTTCAGCAACCCGTCGTGCCTCAGAGCCCTGAGAATATCATACTTCTCCTCAACCTTTTCTGAAAACCAACCGGCATATTCCTGCCAGAGCTGTTCGGTGTATTCCTCGTCATCCCCCCTGTACGGCGTATCAAAACGAAAGAATATGTCATCGAACTGCCCTACCGGAGAACGTTCTATTTCCAGAAACCTGTCCACCAAGTCCACATCGTTCTGCCCGACAATCCATACAGACAGTTTCCAGTCCCTGTTGCCGACTATGTCCGCCCAGTAATCGACCGCTTTGTAATATTCCTGTATCACAGATGCAGATGCTCCCATGACCAACCGAATTATGAGTTAAACTTTACTATTCCTCCCGAAACCGTTACGTTTCCCTTTCCCTCTATCATCAGATTTACACCGTTGACCGTTCCGTTCTTTGCAGCAACATCGTAATCCTTTGCCGCCTCCTGTTTGATATTGGTACCGCTGCTGCTAATTATACTCTTTTCGCTGCTGAGCACCATACATTCGTTGCCGGACAGCAATGTTACACTTTTCCTGCCTTCGAGAGCAATGGTATCGGCCTGCAAGCCTATCGACTTATCATCCATTACGATGACCGATTCCGCCTCGTTGGTAAGGGTAATGCTCTTTTTCGCCATGACGGTAATGGCATCCGTGCCATCCAACATGATCAGCTGTTTTCCCGTCTGGTCAGTAATAACGATGCTTCCCGTCTCATCATCGAAAACGATGGCATTGCCGCTGCGTGTGATAATGCTCTTGACCTTGTTGTCCTTGTCCCCTCCTTTACCTGAACCGGAATGGAACACCGATCCCGTAACATAGGGGCGGTCCGGGTTGCCATGCTCGTAGCTTACCATAACCTGATCGCCGACTTCCGGAACAAATACCCATCCGCGATTCTTGGGAACCGCACCACTTACTCCCGCATTAGGAGTCTGCACCCTGATCCAATTGGTTGTCTTGCCGTTTTTCTGCCAGTCGAAAGCCACTTTCACACGTCCCTGTCCCTTGTCGTCGTTGTTTTCCTTCACCGTAGCCAGTTCCGGCAACGCCAACGGCCGCTTCACATCGGGAACAGGAATATGTACCGTACCGTCCGGCACACCGACAAAACTATTGGAGTAATGTCCGTCACGGCGTACCTCATGCTCAATCCCGACAATACGGAACTTGCCTAAAGGAGGCAGTTTCATCCTGTCGGGGAAAGAAACATCGATGATTTCACCAATCCTTATCCGGCAAGTCTTTCCTATACCTTTGATGTTCAGAAGATTGGCACCAGACGCATTCTTTACAATCCTCATCTGTTCGTCCAGTTCCGCCTTGTCCGTTACATGGGGGTCGGCAGCCGAGGTCGTTTTTGCGGTATATGCCTTCTCAGAGCAGCTGTGTGCAATAGACTGAAGGTCGTTCATGCCATCCGGTTTGGCAGGCGTATCCGCATTATGCTGTTTGTTCTCCTGCGCTACATAATCGTATCTTGCGGATTTACCCGGTACCAGATTGGCAACCAGACGTACCTCCTCCAAATCCATGTCATAAACAATCTTCTCCGTATTGTCCCTGTCAGGCTTGCCGAAATACACTTTCGTCCCGTCATAATAGAACCACTCCCCATAAAGAGCCGAAAGGCGATTCATAAAGTCAAAGACACTCTCGTTATACTGCGCCATGTAGGATATGGGCGCCGCATACTTGGGATTGGAAACCAAATTGACCTTTCCATACTCCTGCGTCACCTCCTTTATTATGGTAGAGAGGGACTGATCCATCCAAGAATCGAGTGTCCTGTTGTTCTCATACAGTATCGTAGGGCTTGTTCCGTGAATGGCCACTCCGCCTGTCTCGCCCATGCTTCCAACCATTTCCACTTGAGTGATGATTCCCTCGAAGTCATAACTTTCACCCGTCTGCCTATGGACAAATGAAATGCTGGCAGTCTCCCCGATGTAGCCGATGAATTTTTCCGGGGTCTGTTGGAACGTATTGTTAGGCGACAGATAATTCACCACCACAGTGAAGGTGTGATGCCGGTTGAAACCCTGACGGAGATGCAGTGAAACGAATTTCTGTTCTTCTCCTTTCACGGTTACTTTAGTAGCCACCAAATTCAGAAAACTTGCTCCCATACTATCTTAAACTATGATTTTAAATAAATAATCCGACTGGTCGGTATGTTTTTTGGTGCCGAAATAACCGGAATTGGTATATTCCGGCACCTTAAAACTTTGATTAGGAAACAACCATTAGTTGTTTTCCGGCCAATCCTGTACAAATGTAGCCTCGTCCATCTTCACGGTCTGTGCAGAAATGGCGAACTTGATTGTCATCGGATAAGGGTTAGCCACATTCAGTGCCTCTTCGTAATCCACCACATAACCATTTTCGAACACCAATTCCTTCATTTTGGCATCTTCATCCGCTTTCTTGAAGACGATGTTTCCGTTTACGGGCTGGTACTGCTTGAACATCTTATCCAGCACAATGGTATCGGGAGTTGATTCGATTTCCACATAGATTGTGCCACCATAAATGTCAGATGCCGGACGGCCTTTGGGGTCCACATCACGATTGAACTTAACTCTCCAGGTCAGTACATCAAACTCTCTTGAGTCCGAAAACTTAAATGACGCTTTAAATGCCATATTCTCAAAGTTTTAAATTAAAAAATAAGTTGATTTTGAAATATCCGGTCAAAGGAGGCCTGCTACAGTCCTATCTTTGTCCTTCAATTTCTGCGCCCAATATATGGCATTTTCTGAAAACTACAAAGAACTTTTGATGATTTTTTCTTGTTTTTACCGAAAATATGCCCATAAGCATAAAGAGGAGTTCTATAAATTAAAATATTGTAGTACAGTTGTTTATATGGTTCCAAGAGCGTAAATTTGCAGAAAATAAGAATTTTATAATGAACAAGTTATCCCGATACCGTAAGCTTCGTTATAA
>ENA-OQDC01000070-OQDC01000070.1-human-gut-metagenome-genome-assembly--contig:-NODE-70-length-73212-cov-6.170131_pt1 | contig 73212 bp, 47 predicted proteins | sample MGYA00242770_ERZ504601 | MGnify/ENA primary metagenome ERZ504601 (study PRJEB26092, sample SAMD00036305) | human gut metagenome | host: Homo sapiens | study: EMG produced TPA metagenomics assembly of...
TCTTTTTTGGCAGCAAGCGGGGCATTGAAGGGATTTGTTTTTCGTTTATTTGCATTGTGAGAAAGAATCATCCATGATGGATTCTGACCCTTGACATAAGCAATCCCAAATTTAATAATATGAAAATATCTCTTCACTCTTTTTTATTGGCAGTCAGTGTATCTTTTTTAATATCGTGTGCTCAACAGAATTTAGCCACTGAGAAAAATATAATTCCTTCTCCGGTGGAAATAGTAAAGACTGACGGACTGTTTGCTTTTAAACCTGGAATGTCATTATATATAAATGATAAGGAGTTGGTTCCAGCTCGTATGCTTTTACAAGAATCTTTGGGTATAGATTTTTTAGAACATCATGAAGAATCATCGGCTTCCATTGTATTGCGGATAGTTGAAGGAGTAATGGAGAAAGAGGGTGGGTATCATCTTTCAGTAAATAAGGATAAACTTCTTCTTGAAGCTGCAGATTATTCTGGCATTGTGGCTGGTATTTCTACCATACGTCAGCTTTTACCAATAGAAGCAGAATCAGGTTTGTCTATCCCTGTTGTGGAGATAACTGATTATCCTCATTATCAGTGGAGAGGAATGCATTTAGATGTTTCCCGACATTTTTATTCCAAGGAAGAAGTGATGAAACTGCTGGATTTGATGTCGCTGTATAAATTTAATAAGTTTCATTGGCATCTGACAGACGATCAGGGCTGGAGAATCGAAATTAAAAAATATCCTTTATTGACGGAAAAAGGGGCATGGAGAAAGTTTAATGATCAGGACCGTACTTGTATGCAACTGGAGAAGTCAATGTGTAATCCAGATTATGCGATACCGGTAGAAAAAACATCTGTCATTGAAGGTGATACCATTTATGGAGGTTTCTATACCCAAAATGAAATAAAGGAAGTGGTAAATTATGCAGCAGAAAGAGGAATAGACGTAATTCCAGAAATTGATATGCCGGGACATTTTTTAGCGGCTATTCAACAATATCCGAATATCGCTTGCGACGGACTTATCGGTTGGGGGCAGGTTTTTTCTTCACCAATATGTGTGGGAAAGGATTCTACACTGGAATTTTGTAAAAATATCTGGCGTGAAGTTTTTCAATTGTTTCCTTATGAATATGTGCATTTGGGAGGAGACGAGGTAGATAAAACCAACTGGAATAAATGTCAGGATTGTCAGAAAAGAATGAAATCGGAGAAGCTGGCTACTCCTGAAGCTTTACAGGCATGGTTTGTCAGGGAGATGGAAGCCTTTTTCTTGCAAAACGGGAAACGGCTCGTTGGCTGGGACGAAGTGGTAGAAGACGGCCTGTCGGATAAAAGTGTGATTTCATGGTGGAGAAGCTGGTGTACAGATGCGGTGCATAAAGCTACAGCTGCTGGTATGAAAACGATAATCTGCCCGAATTCTCATTTGTATTTCGATTATGAGCAGAAAGCGGATTTCTTGAAGAAAATATATGATATGGACGTGCTTCCTTCCGGATTATCGGATGCACAGAAGTCGCTTGTGTGGGGAGTACAATGTAATGTCTGGACAGAATGGATTCCGACCATGGAACGAATGGAGTATATGGTTTTTCCACGCATGATGGCGGTGAGTGAGATTGCCTGGTGCGAGAAGTCCAGATTGAATGATTATAAGGCTTTTGAACGACGGGTTATGAATCAGGTGAAACGCCTTGACAGACTGAGTGTGAACTACCGGATTCCTGATCTGACAGGTTTTTATGACCGTAATGTATTTGTCGATAAAGGAGAGTTTAAAGTAGATTGTATCTTACCTCAGGTGGAGGTTCGCTATACAATGGATGGAACAGAACCTTCGAGCAAATCTGCATTGTATACTGCTCCTGTTAGCGTAACAGAGAATACGGAATTCAAATTCAGGGCTTTCCGTCCGGATGGAACATACGATAAATTATATACTGCCAGTTTTGTGAAGGAGGCAATTCGTCCAGCATTGAAAGTAACCGGAAACTTAAAGCCGGGTTTGAATGTGGCTTTGTATGATTTCTCAGGTAATAAATGTGCAGACATTGTTTCATCAAAACTGATTAAGAATTATGTAAGTGAATGTATTGCTTATCCGGAAGGAAAAACCGGTAATCTGGCTATGGTATATAATGGTTATTTGACGGTACCGTCAGATGGCGTTTATACATTTTCATTGCTTTCAGATGATGGAAGTATCTTGAAATTGGACAATCAGGTGCTAATTGAGAATGACGGGTTGCATTCTCCGGCGGAACGTAGTGCGCAGGTGGCACTGGCTGCGGGGATACATAAACTGGAACTTTCTTATTTTGATTATTTCGGTGGTGTATTGAAGTTGTTCCTTATCAATGAGAAAGGAGAAAAAACGGAATGTCCATCGGAGTGGTTTACACATGAATAGCGTAAAGAGGACTTTGTGATCTCATTGTATTCATCATAGGATTATTTTGATAGGTGTTTTTAATATATTGATAATTGTTAATCATGTTGCGGTTATAGTCGAATAGAGTGCTCATGAGAAAGAATTTAAATCTTATTTTTAGTATGCTTCGAAAAATACAATTTTGCTTGCTTGCCGGACTGCTCGCTTCTCCGGTATTTGCTCAACAAAAGGCAGTGGATTATGTAAATCCGATTATTGGAACCAATGGAATGGGACATACTTTTCCCGGCGCTTGTGTACCTTTTGGTTTGATACAGCTTAGTCCGGATACTGATACTATCCCTCACAATGTAAATGGAGAATACCAGAAGGATGTATATAAATATTGTGCCGGTTACCAGTATTCAGATCCTACTATTGTAGGGTTTAGTCATACACATTTAAGTGGTACGGGGCACTCCGACTTGGGAGATGTGTTGATTATGCCGACGGTGGGCGAGCTGAAACTGAATCCGGGACGTGCTTCTCATCCGGATGAAGGATACCGTTCCCGTTACAGTCATTCCACTGAGCACGCATCGGCTGGATATTATGAAGTAGAGTTGGAAGATTATAAGATAAAGGCTCAACTTACAGCTACTCCTCGTGTCGGTATTCATAAATATACTTATCCCTCCTCTGACGGACGTATCGTTCTCGATTTGAATCATGGCATTTATAATTATGATGGAAAGGTGCTTTGGAGTCACCTGAGGGTAGAAAATGATACGTTGCTGACCGGCTATCGCATAACCAACGGATGGGCCCGGACGAACTATACGTATTTTGCCATTTCTTTCTCACAGCCGATAAAAGATTACGGGTATGTAGATAAGAAGAAACCGGTTTATACGGGTTTCTGGAGACGTTTTAAGATGGATCGTAACTTCCCGGAAATAGGCGGACGTGCTGTGGTTTCTTATTTTAATTTTGACACTTCTTCCAATAAAGAGCTGGTAGTGAAAGTGGCTCTTTCGGCTGTCAGCATGGAGGGGGCGCTGAAAAATTTATTGGCAGAAGCTGGTGGAAAAAGCTTTGAACAGGTAGTAGCGGAAGCATCAGAAACCTGGAATGAAAAGCTGGAGCTGTTTGAAATAGAAGGAACGGAAGACCAGAAGGCCATGTTCTATACTTCGCTGTATCATACGATGATTAACCCTTCTGTGTATATGGATGTGGATGGGCATTATCGCGGACTTGACCATAATGTGCATCAGGCAGGAGGATTCACTAATTATACGATTTTTTCTTTGTGGGATACCTACCGTGCAGAACATCCGTTCTTGAACCTGGTCACTCCTTTGCAAAATGCGGATATGGTGAAGTCTATGATTGTGCATCAACAGCAGAGTGTACATAAGATGTTGCCGGTATGGAGTCTGATGGGAAATGAAAACTGGTGTATGAGCGGGTATCATGCCGTACCTGTACTGGCTGATGCCATAGCCAAAAAGGTTGTTACGGAAAAAGAAGCGGCTTTACAGGCAATGGTGGAAACATCGAATGTAGACTATTATGACCATCTGGACGATTACAAGGAACTGGGATATATTCCTTTTGAGAAGAGCAGTACGGCAGTTTCTTCTACCCTGGAGTTTGCGTATGACGACTGGACCATCTATCAGACAGCCTTGCAGGCTGGCAAAGAAGATATTGCCAAGAAATATTATGCCCGTGCCTTGAATTACCGTAATGTGTTTGATAAGAAAAGAGGTTTTGCTTGTCCACGTGATGCGAAAGGGAACTTTAAGGCGGATTTTGATCCTTTGCAGACACATGGAGAAGGTTTTATTGAAGGGAATTCATGGAATTTCTCTTTTCATGTACCTCATGATGTATACGGTGTGATGGATTTGATGGGAGGAGAGAAAGTTTTCCTGAATCGTCTGAATGAGCTTTTTGAGATGCACCTTCCTAAAAAATATTACGAAAAGAACGAGGATATTACGGAAGAAGGTCTGATAGGTGGTTATGTGCACGGTAATGAACCCAGTCATCATATTCCTTATCTGTATGCCTGGACCTCACAGCCTTGGAAAACACAGTTCTGGACACGTGAGATTGTGGACCGGATGTATCGCAATGATATTAATGGGTTAGGGGGAAATGATGACTGCGGCCAGATGTCAGCCTGGTACATGTTTACGGTGATGGGCTTTTATCCGGTTTGTCCTGGAACGGACCAGTATGTACTTGGAGCTCCCTATTTTCCTTACCTGAAACTACATCTCCCTAATGGAAAGACGCTGGAAATCAAAGCTCCGGGTGTAAGTGACAGTCGGCGTTACGTACAGTCGCTGACCATTAACGGAAAGAAGTACGAAAAACTGTATGTCACTCATGCAGACCTGCTGGAAGGTGGCGTATGGGAATTTAAGATGGGAGCCTCTCCGAACAAGAAAAGAGGACAAAAAACAGAGTATAAACCTTATTCATTAACTAACGGAATAAAATAAGTATGAAAGCACAATTGTTATTGGTCAGTATAGTCTTTGGACTGGCCGGAATTTCGGCTTGTGCCGGACAAAAACAAAAAACCGTTTCTGAAGAGAAAACGGAGGATGTTTGGAAAGATTATCCTGTGGGCTATATTGCATTCGATGATCAGGCTCCCGAGACGGAAGGTTCAAAGGTCTACCATCGTATTGTGACTCATCCGCAAGATTACATTGCAGAACAGGCGCGTACGGTGTTAGCTACATTGTATGATGCTCCGTCGGACAGCATTGTTCCGGTAGATACCATTCACTATTCGTTGCAGGATATAGAAGGAGTCTCAGCTAAGGATGGTGGAAATGGGGTAGTAAGTATTTTCTATAGTACCCGTCATATTGAGAAATCGTTTGCTGCTAATGATACGGCAAAATTGTTTTTCGAAACGAGAGGTGTTCTGCTGCATGAGCTGACTCATGCTTATCAGTTGGAACCGCAGGGAATAGGGAGCTATGGAACCAACCGTGTGTTCTGGGCCTTTATCGAAGGAATGGCTGATGCCGTACGTGTGGCAAATGGAGGATTTACTCCGGCTGACCGTCCGAAAGGAGGAAATTACATGGACGGATACCGTACAGCAGGATATTTCTTTGTTTGGTTGAAAGACAATAAGGATAAGGATTTCTTGCGTAAGTTTAACCGTAGTACGTTGGAGATTGTTCCTTGGTCGTTTGATGGAGCGATTAAGTATGCATTGGGAGAAGAATATAATATAGATAGTTTGTGGCATGAATATCAAGTGGCTGTAGGCGATATTCAGGAATAGTAAAAACGGTTGGTTATGAAGCGTATTCTTAAAATATTCTTTTTGTGTACAGCTTTGCCGGTGTGTTCGCTTTCAGCTGAAAGTCTGACACAGTATGTCAATCCGATGATTGGTACTGATGGTTACGGCAATGTTTATCCGGGTGCACAGATTCCGTTTGGTGGTATACAGATAAGTCCGGATACGGATGCTAAGTTCTATGATGCAGCGGCCGGATACAAGTATAATCACACTTCTATTCTGGGATTCAGCCTGACACATCTGAGCGGAACAGGAATTCCTGATTTGGGCGATTTCTTGTTCATACCAGGAACTGGGGAGATGAAACTCGATTCAGGTACACGGGAGAACCCCACAGAAGGTTATCGTTCGCGTTATTCTCATGAGAAGGAGTGGGCTTCTCCTAATTATTATGCCGTAGAACTGTCTGATTACGGTGTGAAAGCTGAAATGACAGCCGGATTACGTAGTGGCATGTTCCGTTTCACCTATCCTAAGTCGGACAAAGCATTTATCATGATTGACATGAACCATACGCTTTGGCAGAATTGTGAATGGTCAAATCTGCGTATGGAGAATGACTCTACCCTGACAGGCTACAAGCTGGTAAAGGGCTGGGGACCGGAACGTCATGTCTATTTTACTGCAGTATTTTCTAAAAAGCTGAAAAACCTGCGTATCATGCAGGATAAGAAACCGGTTATCTATAACACTTCCCGTTTCCGCAGTTGCTATGAAGCGTGGGGAAAGAACCTGATGGCTTGTATTTCCTTTGCAGCCGAAGAGGGAGAAGAAGTGATTGTGAAGACGTCGGTATCTGCTGTCAGCACAGCCGGAGCTACACTGAACTTACAGGAACTGAACGGTATGACATTCGACGCTTTACGTGAAAAGGGAGTCGGTCTGTGGGAAAAGGAATTGTCCAAATATCAGATTGAAGCCAAACCGGAAGTGAAGGAAGCTTTTTATACGGCCGCCTATCGTGCAGCGTTGCATCCGTTTGTTTTTCAGGATGCAGACGGCCAGTTCAGAGGGCTGGATAAGAACATTGAGAAAGCTGAGGGCTTTACCAATTACACTGTCTTCTCATTGTGGGATACATACCGTGCTTTGCATCCTTGGTTTAATCTGGTACATCAGGATGTCAATGCAGACATCGCCAATTCGATGCTGGCCCACTATGACAAGAGTGTAGAGAAGATGTTGCCGATATGGTCTTTCTATGGCAATGAAACCTGGTGCATGATCGGTTATCATGCTGTATCCGTACTGGCAGATATGATTGTGAAGGGCGTAAAAGGTTTTGATTACGAACGTGCCTATGAGGCCATGAAGACGACGGCGATGAACGAACACTATGACTGTCTGCCGGAATATCGTGAGAATGGCTATGTTCCTTTTGACAAGGAGGCTGAATCTGTGTCAAAGACGCTGGAGTATGCTTATGATGACTACTGTATTGCGCAGGCTGCCAAGGCATTGGGTAAGACAGAAGATTACGAGTATTTCCTGAACCGTTCGCTTTCTTACCAGACTTTGATTGATCCGGAAACAAAATACATGCGCGGAAGGGATAGTAAAGGTGAATGGCGTACTCCATTCAGTCCGATAGCCTATCAGGGGCCGGGTTCTGTACATGGATGGGGAGACATCACTGAAGGCTTTACCATGCAGTATACCTGGTATGTGCCTCACGATGTGCAGGGGTATATCAATCTGGCTGGAAAGAAACTTTTCCAGAAGCGGCTGGATGAACTGTTTACCGTGGAGTTGCCCGATGATATTCCTGGTGCTCACGATATCCAGGGACGCATTGGCGGATATTGGCATGGAAATGAGCCTTGTCATCACGTTGCCTATCTCTATAACTATTTAGGGCAGCCTTGGAAATGCCAGTACTGGGTGCGTGAGATTACCTCCCGTTTCTATGGAAATGAGCCGGGTTCGCTGAGTGGAAATGATGACTGCGGTCAGATGTCGGCATGGTATATGTTCAACTGTCTGGGATTTTATCCGGTAGCTCCTTCCAGCAATTTTTATAATATCGGTTCGCCTTGTGTCAAGAGCCTGACGGTGACATTGAGCAATGGCAAACAGATAAAAATGACGACGGAAGGTTGGTCGGAAAAGGCAGTGTACGTAAAGGAACTGTATGTGAACGGACAGAAATATACGAAATCCTATTTACCGTACGATATGGTAAAAGAGGGAGTAACACTACATTTTGTCATGAGTGAAAAGCCTTCTTGCAAAAGAGGAGTGGCTAAGGGGGATATTCCTCCGTCTATTTCCCTACCGGGGAAAACTGTTGTATATCAAGTTGAAAAATAAAAATAGTTTTTAATGTTTAACTTTAAATGTGAATCTATGAAAGATGCAAAGTTGAAAGGAAAGCAATTCAGGTGTATACGCTTGGTGTATCCGATGGCCTTTCTGTGTTTGTTCTCTTCACCTAGTTGGGCCATTGAAAGTTCGGCTATGGCACATGGAGTAGAGCAGTCAAAAGGGATAGTTGTAAAAGGTACAGTCATTGATGATAGCAGTCTTCCTGTGATTGGAGCTAATATTATGGTAAAAGGAACCAGCTTAGGAACAATAACAGATATGGATGGTAATTTTACGTTGACAGTTCCTTATGAAGATGCGGTATTGACAGTCTCTTTTATTGGATATACAACCAAGGATGTTCCTTTGAAAGGGAAACGCCAGGTGAATGTTACTTTAGTAGAAGATTCAAAGACACTGCAAGAAGTTGTAGTAATTGGTTATGGTTCACAGAAAAAGACAACTTTGACAGGTTCTGTGGCTTCTGTAAATGTGAAGGAACTTTCTCAAAGTCCGAGTGCTAATATCACCAATGCGTTGGCTGGTCGTTTGCCTGGCTTGACGGTAACCCAGTTTGGTGGTGGTGAACCAGGTAAGGATGTGGCTAGCTTTGCTGTACGTGGCTTGTCGTCATATAACTCTGGTGCACAATCTCCTATTGTGATTGTGGATGGAGTAGAAAGAAGTCTTTCTAATTTGGACCCGAATGAAATCGAGACATTCTCTATTTTGAAAGATGCTTCGGCTACTGCAGTGTATGGTATCCGAGGTGCAAATGGTGTGGTAATTGTGACCACAAAGCGAGGTGTATCGCAGTCTAAACCGACAGTAGAGTTTAAGGCACAAGTGGGTATGGCGGCACCTGTGTCATATCCTGATTATCTTGGGTCAGCTGATTATGCCCGTTTATACAATCAGGCTCTGAAAAATGATAATCCTGGATGGGAAAACGATCCGATTGTTCAGTCTAAATTATTCTCTGATGAAATGATCAATAATTGGGCACGTGCAAAAGGTGACAATACTGATGGCTTAGGTTATAATATTGATTTATTTGACTATGCTTTCCGTCCGGCTATCCAGCAAAATTATACTTTGTCATTACGTGGAGGTAGTGAACGTGCTCGTTATTTTGCCATGATTGGCTATTTTAATCAGGATGGAAACTACAGGTATTCAGATTTGAATGATGCATATAGTACCAATGGTGGTTTTAAACGTTATAACTTACGTACAAGTTTAGATATTGATATTACTAAGAACTTCTATGTGAGTGTGAATCTTGGTGGACAGATTACAGATATGAATGAATCGGGAGGAGGTTCTGGAAATATTATCTTTACAGCTAATACTACTCCTCCGATTTATCCAGTAGTATTGGAGCGAAATGGCCATCCAAGCAATGAGGTTTATTATACAGATCATCCGAATGGGCTTTTGTTTGGTGATAGCCAGTATACCAAGAATATTCTGGGTGAGATTGCTTATATGGGCTATAAGACAACCCATAAGATTAATTTCCAGGGTAACTTTGTGATTGGGCATAAGCTTGATTTTATTACGAAAGGCTTGAAAGTGGAAGGAATGTTTTCTTATGATATTGAAGAAACGCATGCCATTGACCGGTCTATCCCTCGAAAAGTAGCAAATAATGAAGAGTATGGTGGATATGCCACATTCTATCCAAGTGAAGGATTGGGAATTTATGCCACTCCAGACAGGGTGAGATATAGTGGCGCTTATACTCCAGCCATATCTAACTTTACAGTGGATAATACAAAGCAAAATAACTATCAGGCTAGTATGGCTATAGCGCGTGTATATATGCAGGCAAAGTTAGACTATCAGCGTAGTTTTGGTGGGCATAATGTTTCGGGAATGTTTACGATGCATCGTTCACAACGTACAATAGGAAATGAGGTTGCTTACCGCTATCAGGGATTTGCTGCACGAGCTACCTATGACTATGAAAATAAATATTTGCTTGAAGCAAATGTAGGTATCAATGGGTCTGAAAACTTTAGTAAGGCGCATCGTTACGGCGTATTTCCTTCATTCTCTATCGGATGGGTACCAACAGAAGAACGTTTTATGAATGGTACTAAAGGATGGCTGGATCATCTGAAACTGAGAGGTTCTGTAGGATGGGTTGGTAACGACCAGGGAATCGGACGATTCTTGTATGTGCAATATTACAATGGAACCAATGCCAGCTCCTGGAATACGGGTACGAACTATAACCAGTCTATGGGAGGTGGTTTACAGGAAGGTGACCTGGCAAATCCAGATTTGACGTGGGAACGTGGTATTAAATATAATGCCGGTATTGACATGAACATGTTGAATAACCGTTTGAGCTTGTCAATTGATGCTTTTTATGAAAAGCGCTGGGATATTATTACGAATACGGGAGGTAGCGACGTAGTAGGTATTCCTGATGTTTTCGGAAAAACATCTTCGTATGTCAATGCGGGAACGGTGATTAATCGTGGCTTTGATTTGGAATTAGGATGGAATGACAGAGTAGGACGTAATTTTAACTATTATATCCGTTTTAATGCCGGATTTGCCCGTAATAAAATCTTAGATATGATGGAAATTGACCGTGCCGTCCCTTGGATGCAACGTACCGGACATCGTGTGGGTGAATATTTTGTATACGAAGTAGACCATTTTGTAAAAGATCAGGCAGAAGCTGATAAACTGAATGCCATGAATGACGGAACAGGATTCCAGCCTTGGGGTAAATTGGTACCAGGAGATGTGGTGTATAAAGATTTAAATAATGATGGAAAGATTGATGACCAGCATGATATGAAGGCAATGGGAAATCCGAAGACACCAGAATTGCAGTTTGGTATTCCGTTGGGAGTATCTTACAAAGGTTGGGATTTAAGCGTGCTTTTCCAAGGAGCAGCTTTGACATCATTGCAATTAAGTGGTCCGGCAGTATGGGATTTCCCAGTAATGGGTGCGCAGGGTAATAATATGGGTAAGGTTAAGGCTATGCATTTAGATTCATGGACACCGGATAATCCTGATGCATCATATCCTGCACTTCATTTAGGAAATCATCCGAATAATAAGAACGCTTCCAGCAGTTTGTTCTTGTATGATGCTTCTTATTTACGTTTGAAGAACATTGAAATTGGTTATTCTTTGCCGCAAAGACTGATACAAAAGGCACATTTGCAACAGGTACGTTTCTATGTGCAAGGCATGAACTTGCTGACCTTTGATAAACTGGGCGACGTGAATATGGACCCGGAAACTGGTAATGGAAACGGTTCATGGTATCCTATTCAGAGGATTTATAATTTTGGAGTAAATGTTACATTCTAAATTTAAGAACGATGAAGTTAAAAAAATCTATATTAGCTTGTCTTACAGTGGGAGGTTTGTGTTTTTTGACTCCTTCATGTAGTGATTATTTGGAAAGAGAAGATGATGGAAAACTTCAAGAGGAAGAAGTCTTTTCCCGCTATACAAAAGTGAATGAGTTGGTGACTCAATTGTATTCGGATATGTATCTGAACAGCTTGGGCTTTAATACAATTTATAGTCACAATATTGGAACATTATGTGATGAATTGGAGTTTAATAAAGCGGATGCTGATGCACCATATAAAATTCTGAATGGAGAATTAAGCTCTGATCCGACTTCAATAGGTAATATATATGGTGGTTCTGGCTTTGGTTGGTGGTGGACTTTTTATCAGTCTATACGAAAAGTAAATAAGATTATTTGGGGAGTTGAAGAATATAATACTCCGGATCATCCGTCTTCACCAGGCTTGTTAAGTAAACGAATAGGAGAAGCTTATTTTTTTAGAGCATATTATCATTATTTGATTCTTCGTTGGCATGGAGAAATGGTGTATAGCGACCGTTTGTATTCTTTGGCAGAAGATCCTTCCACGTACGCTGTGCGTGAATCGGTTCATACAAGTGTGGAAAAGATGTGTTCGGACTTGGATGAAGCCGCCAGCCGTTTACCGGTGAGACAAGAAGGTGAAGAGTTCAATCGAATTGATAAAGGAGCTTGTTTGGCGTTGAAAGCGATTGTACGTTGGATCGCAGCACAACCATTATACAATGGTGGTCTTAGAGATGCGGATGGTAATCCTACGGGTATCTCTCCATTGGGTGATGCAGATACACGCGTTGGTGCCCAGGAATACAAAGAATATAAACAGGAACGCTGGCAGAATGCATTGAAAGCTGCCGAAGAGTTTATGGAGGTTGTAGATATGGGTCGATACAAACTCTATAAGCAGTACGATGAAACTGAGTTTGTGGCTAATTCTGGAGATAAAGTATACAAACGTCTGGAAGAAATGTTCAGAGATAATCTGTTCTATAATAACGAAGTTATTTTGACTTTATTGAATAGTAAAGATACGCGTTGGATTCAGGATAACATACCGGAGTCGTACGGAAGCGGACAGGCACGAAATCAACCTACTCAGGAACAGGTGGATCAATATGAGGTGATTGATGGAGAGTATGGATATGATATTTATACAGCGTCTAATTATGATGATAAAAATCCTTATGTAAATCGTGATCCTCGCTTTTATAGAGATATTGTCTATATGGGTGCCGTATTGATGGGAAAAGAATATAATGTGGCTGAAGGTAGTGCTGATGCATTAGTAAATAGTTCAGTGCGTGATACTCGTAGCACACGTACGGGATATGCTTTACGTAAGTTTGTACAAAATGACTGGACCATTAATGCCAATATCTCAAGTATGCATTTCCCGTTGATTCGTTTGCCGGAGTTGATGCTGATTTATGCGGAAGCTTTGAATGAAACTGATGGAGATGTGAATACAATGAAATCTATGTTGAACCAGATTCGTGAACGTGCATTCATGAAACCGGTTCCTCCCACATTTGATACAGATAAAAAGGTTCGTCGTGAATATATAGATCGTGAACGGCGGGTAGAATTGTTCTTTGAAAATAACCGTTATTTTGCTTTACGTTATAAAGGTATTATCACTAGTCCTATTGAGGAAAATAAAGAAGAACAGTATTTGGCTATGCCGGAAGATACTCGCGCACAGAGATGGTTTGATGAGAAAAAGACGCAATATCCTCAAACACAACATTACATACATGGCATGAAACCTGTGTTAGATGAAAATGGAGCGATTAAGATAGGTGGAAAGTCATATCGGATGGAGCGTTTTGAAGGGCAACAATTGAATCCGAGACGTGTGACTTATCGTGATTACTTCTTCCCGATAAACTCCAATGAAATTGCCAAAACTCCTTCCTTGAAGCAGAACCCAGGATGGTAAAGTGTAACCTAAAAACTAATTGATTATGAAACTATTGAAAAATTTTATATTTATCGCTTTGATGGGTATGACAATGGGGGCATGCGACTGGTATAGCGACCCGTTGGAATTAGTGTACCCTGGTACAGATTTAAGTGGTAATAAAGAAGAAAATAAGAAATCGGAACTGATTAAAGATGTAGAACAGGTTCTTACAACTAGCTCTGATGAGGTTTGGAAGATTGTGAAAGAGGATGTGACCGTATATATTTTCTTTAATGTGGGAGAAGGGAAATATCAAATGAAGTCAACCGAAAATCCAAAGTTATTTTCTTCTGAATATAAAACTTCTGTTAATGAGGAAGAAAAAGTGGTGCTTTCGTTTGTGGGGTCAGATTTGAAAACGATGCTGGGTGATGAAAGTTTCGAGGTGACTAATGCCAAAGTCAGCAGTGTTACCTGTAAGGGAGTAGAGTCGGGTACGGAGTATGTATGGAAACGTGCGGATCGCTCGGAAATGGATGCACTGATGACCGAAGAAGAAAAAGTGGAGGCATTGATGGCTTCTGTAGAGGAAGGTGGCGGATGGAAAATTGATCTGGATGTTAATGCGTGTTACTTTATTTTTGATGTAGCGCAAAAAACTGTAATAACCAAATCTGAACGTGAATCTCAGAATGTTTCAGGGGCTTATTCTTTGGCTTTGAATAATGAAAGAAAAGTGGAACTGACTTTAGTACAATCGCATTTTGAAACCTTGACTCAGGAAAGTGTGTTGGTTGTGACAAGTTATGATGAAAACTCTATTATTTGTCAGGGTAAGTCGAATGGTATTTCGTATACGATGACAAAAGTGTCAAAAGCTGAGATGGATAATATCAAGACACCGGAGCAGCAGCTGATTGAAAAAATGTTTGAAATAGGATGGGGATCGGGTGTAATTCGTTCTGCTTCTGATGGGAACTTTATAGCTTATTATTATGTGACGAAGGATGACCATACAGTCCATTTCTTAAATTATGCCAACCAGACTGTAACTCGAAAAAATGTAGTGGCTACAGTAGTAGAAGAAGGCGTACTGACATTTCAGGAAGCTGTTACCGTAGGTAGTGATGCATTGTCTGCTATCAAGTTGAAGGATAATGGAGTGGAATTGACGGGCTTAACGGCTGCTAATAAGCTTGTGGAGAATCTTTCTTATCAGAGGGATAAACAAACGATGAAAAAAATGTCTGAGTGGATTAAGCTGGGATATCCGGATATGCCTCAATTTAAAGATGAAAGATGTATAGTGAGCACTGATTTAACTGAGGAATTGAATAAGATGGGGGTATTTGAGTGGAATGGCGACTGGAATTCAATTGTGATTTTGTATGATAAAGTATATTATTTTATGCTTTTCCAGAGTAATAATATGTTTCCATTGGAAGGAACTGATGTTATTCGATTCAATAAAGAGGCTGGGGTACATCCTACTTATGGGGGAGATATAACAGTTGTTACCTCTAATTTTGAGAAAACCTATGGTTTCTTATTTAATCAAGATCATATTATTGTGAGAAGCAATGAAACTCCTGAAGCAGGTTTATATGTGTTCAGTATTTCAAGCGATAGTTTTGTATATTGGCCGAAACCCGTTTTTCAATAATAATTAGTAAATAAAAAAAGAAAGATATGCGTACACTATTAATATGTTTGATGGCTTTAGGCTTGTTTACAACAAGCTCTTGTGTAAATGAAGGAGGGCAGGTTTTTGGAGAACTTCCTGAAGGTGTAGTACCCGTAAGTGGAGAAGCCTTGGAGGCCAGAGGTGCCATTTATAACAAAGATTTGAATGAACTGAAAATTATGTGGCAGACCACAGCCGATGCCAAATCTTATAAAGGTGTAGAAGTCTCCTTCACGGCTTTGAATGGCCTTTCTAAATCGGTAAAGATTATGGCCAATCCTAATTTTGCCAGTTCTTATGATTATTTTACCGTGGTAACCAAAAATCCTAACACAGTACAATATCGTTGTATTTGGAATAAGGATGGGGCAGAGGAGGTAAGTGAATGGGCTTCCGCAGAGAATTTGACTTTGACTAATGTGACTTCCTCAGAAGTTTTCTTTGATATTATACCTCCTACCTATAAACTGGTAACAGAATCGGCTGTAACCCCTGAGATAGCAGCTGCTTATGATAATATTGTAGGTAAGACCGATGACGAAAAGAAGGATTATTATACGAAGGTGTTGCAACTGGTTTTGTCTTCCATGTATTATTCATCTGTAGATGCAAAGCAACAGCCGGTAACTTGGTTAAAATGTATTTTGGGCCCTATGGATTATGCAGGGGCGGTTGCTTATGTTTCGGGTGACAGCGAAGGACCGTTGATGAGAATGAGTTCTGAATATGTAGGTCAAGTCAATAGTGGAGCTGTATCCATGGACGATGCTGCTTTTGAGATTCGGGGTGTATTGATTCATGAATTTACTCATTTGGTACAGAAAACCGGTGCTGTAGACAGTAATCAGCCTTCTTGCATAGAAGGAATGGCTGATGCCGTGAGAAGTGCTTGTGGTGGAGTTACGGATGCTAATCGCATTAATACAGCTTTGAGTTCTGGTGCATATTATGATGAGAATCGGAAATCTGGTAATACTCCTTGCCCTTATATATGGCAATTACCTTATGGAACATCTGGCTATTTTATGAATTGGCTGAGAACTTATGATGGTGATTTCTTGCGTAAGATGACAATCTCAATTGTGCAATTAGGCTCTCAATGGTCTTTGGAAAAAGCTGTTCAATATATTCTGGGAGAGAATTATAAGATAGAAGATTTATGGAAAGAATATGTGGAAGATGCAAAGAGTGAGAATGTGAAATAAAATGTAGGGTAGTATTTTATATATACCTTATTAAATAAAGAATCCCTAAGTTTACTTCGTTGGAATGTAAATTGGGGGATTCTTTATTTTAGATGAAAATTATAATCTCATCACCTCCTGCTCAAAGTTATCCTTATCACCTTTAGCCTTGTTACGGATTTTACTTCTATAGTTATATACCGTAGCTAATGAGTATCCCAAGAAATGAGCAATTCGGTTGGCGTCGGTTACACCCAGGCGAATCAAGGCGAAAATACGTAACTCAGTGTTTAAGATTTCTCCGGGCTTAGGTTCAATTTTTCCATCTTCATTCAACAGGTTGTTGAAATCATGGATGAAGTTGGGGAATAGTTCCAAAAACGATTTATCAAACTCATTATAAAAGTTTTTACGTTCTTCACGCAGAAAGTCTGCCGAACGGATAGCTTTAAACAAATCTTCTATGCGGGAAGCCATCGCTAATTTCTCAAGTGAGCGTCTGTATTGTTCCAGTTTGTCCAGGTAGCTGACACAACGGTCCAGATAACGGGCGATGTACACTTCTTTGATTTTTCCAGTCTGCTGCAATTGCTGGTTGAGAGCTACCAGTTCTTTGTTGCTTTTGAGAGATTCTTTCGCATAAGAGAAAGTTTTCTCAGTCCATGGTATAGGTAAAAGGCCAGTAGGATGAGACATACAGCCAATCCGGTAATGCTAAGAGTCAGGATTCTTCCTAACCGTTTTTCTTGCGCCTTTTTGTCGGAATAAGCTTTATCGATGATGGGATAGAATTCTGTGACCTCTAAAAAACGCAGGCGTGCATTACAGGCTACAGCGTCTTTCATGGAGCAGCTTACATAATTATAAGCCCTTTCCGGGTCGCCTTGCTGGTACACCAGGCGAGCAAGCTTTTGAAGGGCCGCGTATTCGCGAATCGATGCATTGAGGTCAATGAGGGCTGTCTGAGCAAGATAATAGATTTCCATGTCTGTGTCTTTCTTGGCTTCGTATGCCAATGAAAGAGTATAGTATGCGTACGCTTTTTCCTGCATGTCTAAAGGAGAAGTAAGCACTTTGTTCAAGATGGGAATAGCCTGATCTGCCTGCCCGCTTAATATCATTTTTTCTGCCAGTACAATGCTACGGTCGCTCCCCTGAGGAAGTATTTTTCAACAGGGAGTCACGATACAGTTCCGTCTTTTTCAGATACGTTTGTTTTACGTGTGGATCTACTGTATTATCTGCCATCCATCCATAGCAGGCTCTTATGGTGAAATAATAATATTCTAAGTTGGGGGAAGACAGCTCGTGAGGGTGAATTGTTTGTAATTCTGTTAAGGCCTCATTGTACATGCCCATGACACCTCTTACTTCTGCCCGATTGATGGAGATTTCGATATCTCTCTCCAGTTGAGGCTGGAGAGAATTGTAGTATTCCTTACGACGAATATAGTGGCAGGCAGAATCAGCCTGATAATGTAGATACAAATTAAATAGTTCTCCACAGAGTTTATAGCGTTCGGTATTGTCTGTGGCATAGTTCAGTCGTTGTTTGATTTGAGATATGACAGCTTCTCTGTCGTTTTTAAATTTCTCTTTCTTGGAAATTGCTTTATCTAATTGGTCTAAGATGCGTTGCTCGGAGTCTTGTGCGGAAATGGAGATGAACCAGCCTTCTGCAATAAACAATATAAGGAAAAGTATAGATCTCATAGTTTTAAGGTTGAATATCTGGTGTTATATCATTTATATTTTAGTTGCTTCAAATTTTGTTAACTTCTTGTAAACCTTTTGTTTACTTCTTTTATGTGTTTATATTTTATTTCCAAAGATAAGAAATCTTTTATCATGAATCTACTTTTGCGTTGAAAAACATTTCAACCTCAATATCATGAAACATGCATTAATTTTATTGATTGTATTCCTTTTCTCGTGGGGAGGAGGACAGACTGCTCAGGCGATGGAGATAAAAAAAGTGGCTCCTTCTTTCTGGTGGGCAGGAATGAAAAATCCAGAACTCCAAATTTTGTTGTATGGAGAGAATTTGGCTTTGTCGGATGTGAGTGTATCCGGCGAAGGAATTTATCTGAAAGAAACGGTTAGGCAGGACAATCCGAATTATTTGTTGCTCTACCTTGATTTATCGGAAGCAAAGGCACAGACTTTTCAAATCCTGTTGAAAAGCGGAAAAAAGAAATTGCAGATTCCATACGAGCTGAAATCGCGTGTGCGGAGAGGAGAAGATGTAAAAGGTTTTACTTCAGAAGATGTTCTTTACCTGATTATGCCCGATCGTTTCGCCAACGGTAATCCTGAAAATGACGTGGTAGACGGGATGCGTGAAAAGAAGGTAGACCGTGCTGATGCGTTTGCACGTCATGGTGGTGATATTCAAGGTATATCGAGTCATTTGGATTATATTGCTGATTTAGGAGTGACAGCAATCTGGCTGAATCCTACTCAGGAAAATGATATGGAAAGCGGTTCCTATCATGGATATGCCATTACAGACTATTATCAGATTGACAGACGGTTTGGAAGTAATGAAGATTTCTGTGCACTGGTAGAGAAAGCGCATGAAAAGAATCTGAAAGTAGTGATGGATATGATTTTTAATCATTGCGGAAGTGAAAATTACCTGTTTAAAGACAAACCTTCCAAAGATTGGTTTAATTACCGTTCCAATTATGTTCAGACCTCATTTAAAACGGCCAGTGTAATGGATACTCACGCCAGTGCATTCGAAAAGAAGATTGCCACTGACGGGTGGTTTACTTCTGTGATGCCTGATTTTAACCAGCGTAACCGCCATGTGGCTCGTTATCTGATACAAAGCAGTATCTGGTGGATTGAATATGCTGGCATTAACGGTATCCGGCAGGATACACATCCCTACGCGGATTTTTATTTTATGAGTCAGTGGTGTAAAGAGGTGTTGGATGAATATCCTTATTTCAATATTGTAGGAGAAACCTGGTTGAATAGTAATGTGCTGGTTTCTTATTGGCAAAAAGACAGTAAACTGGCTGCTCCGCAGAACTCTAACTTGCCTACGGTGATGGATTTTCCTTTGCAGGTTTTAATGAATCAGGCATTTGATGAAGAAACCGGTGAATGGGGAGGAGGGTTGTATAAGCTTTATGATTATCAGGCACAGGATCTGGTATATGCTAATCCAATGAATCTGCTTACCTTTTTAGATAATCATGATACTTCCCGCTTTGCACAGACAGATGAAATGGCGAAGAATCTGAAACGTTATAAGCAGGCCATGGTATTTCTGCTCACTACCAGAGGCATTCCGCAGATTTATTATGGTACGGAGATACTGATGACCGGTGATAAAGGCAAGGGTGATGGTGACTTGCGTAAGGATTTTCCGGGAGGCTGGCAAGGAGATACGCGCAACTGCTTTGTAGAAAATGGGCGGACAGCATTGGAAAACGAAGCATTTGAGTTTACCCGTCAATTGCTGAATTGGAGAAAAGGAAATCAGGTGATAGGTAAAGGTAACCTGAAACATTATTCTATTCAAAACGGGGTGTATGTATATCAGCGTGAGTTTAATGGTAAATCGGTGGTAGTTATCATGAACGGAACGGACGATTCAAAAGAACTGGACCTGACTCCTTATCAGGAAATTCTTCCACGAGAAAATGCATTCGACGTATTGACCGGAAAAAATGTGAATTTAAGCGGGAAACTTTGTTTGGATGGAAGAGAAAACCTCATTCTAAACTTCTAAAACGTTTCTATTTTTAGACTATGTAGAGCTGATTAATCAACTTATTATAAGATGATTACTAATTCTTCTGATTTATATTTTCCTTTTTGTGAAAATAAGATGAGAAAGTGACACATAATTTTGCTCTCGGTAATTGAAAAACATAAAATCTAATCAATATTAATACCACGAAGAACTTATGAATACAAGAAAAACTTTTGCCTTTGTAGCTTTGTGTTGTTGTGCATTGTGGGCGAATGCACAGAAATTAACTTCACCGGATGGAAATCTGGTAATGGACTTTAGCTTGAACCAAAAAGGTGCTCCTGTTTATGAGTTAACTTTTAAGAACAAGCCTGTGATAAAACCCAGTACATTGGGGTTGGAATTAAAACGGGAAGATCCGGAAAAAAGGATTGGCTTTGAATGGACGGAACGTAAAGATAAAGAACGTGTAGATGAGAAAATGAATTTGATGACCGGTTTTAAAGTCAGAGAAACACATACTTCTACTTTCGATGAAACCTGGCGTCCGGTATGGGGTGAAGAAAGTGAAATACGCAATCATTACAATGAATTGGAAGTGACGCTTGACCAGCCGGAAAATGACCGTTACATAGTGATTCGTTTCCGTTTGTTTAATGATGGGCTGGGATTCCGCTATGAGTTCCCTCAGCAACCTAATTTGAATTATTTCGTCATTAAGGAAGAACATACTCAGTTTGCCATGACCGGTGACCATACGGCATTCTGGATTCCGGGAGATTATGACACGCAGGAATATGACTACACTACTTCACGACTCTCTGAGATTCGTGAGAAAATGAAAACGGCGGTGACGGAAAATTCTTCACAGTTTGTGTTTTCACCTACGGGAGTACAGACGGCCTTGATGATGAAGACGGATGATGGCCTTTATATCAATCTGCATGAAGCCGCTTTGGTGGACTATGCTTGTATGAGCCTGAATCTGGATGATAAGAATATGGTATTTGAATCATGGCTGACTCCGGATGCCAAAGGAGACAAAGGCTATATGCAAACTCCTTGTAATTCACCTTGGCGTACAATTATTGTCAGTGATGATGCACGTAATATTTTGGCCTCTCGTATTACGCTGAACCTGAATGAACCGTGTAAAATTGAGGATACTTCCTGGATTCATCCGGTAAAATATGTGGGTGTATGGTGGGATATGATTACCAATAAAGGAACTTGGGCTTATACTGATGAGTTGCCAAGTGTGAAGCTTGGAGTGACTGATTATTCACAGACAAAGCCGAATGGTAAGCACTCAGCCAATACGGCTAATGTGAAACGTTACATCGATTTTGCGGCGAAACATGGTTTTAATGCGGTACTCGTAGAAGGATGGAACCAAGGTTGGGAAGATTGGTTTGGCAAGAGCAAAGACTATGTGTTTGATTTTGTAACTCCTTATCCAGACTTCGATGTACAGGAAATTCATCGTTATGCGGCAGGTAAAGGTATTGAAATGATGATGCATCATGAAACTTCAGCCTCTGTCCGTAATTACGAACGTCATTTGGATAAAGCATACCAGTTTATGGTGGACAATGGGTATAACTCAGTGAAGAGCGGCTATGTGGGTGACATTATTCCTCGTGGTGAACATCACTACGGACAGTGGATGGTAAACCACTATCTGTATGCCGTGAAGAAAGCTGCTGATTATAAGATAATGGTAAATGCTCATGAAGCTGTTCGTCCGACCGGATTGTGTCGTACTTATCCGAATCTGATTGGTAATGAGTCAGCTCGTGGTACAGAATACGAGTCTTTTGGCGGAAATAATGTGAACCATACGACTATTCTTCCGTTTACACGTTTGATTGGTGGTCCGATGGATTATACACCGGGTATTTTTGAACCGGACTGCAGCAAAATGAATCCGAATAATAAATCGCATGCACGTACTACCCTAGCACGTCAGTTGGCACTTTATGTCACTATGTACAGCCCGTTGCAGATGGCTGCTGATGTGCCGGAAAACTACGAACGCTTTATGGATGCTTTCCAGTTCATTAAAGATGTGGCTGTCGACTGGGATAAAACGAAGTATCTGGAAGCAGAACCGGGTGAGTATGTGACCATTGCCCGTCGTGCAAAAGGTACCACTGACTGGTATGTAGGATGTACAGCAGGATATAACGGTCATGAATCGAAGCTGACACTTGATTTCCTAGAACCGGGAAAGAAATATGAAGCTGTGATTTATGCAGATGCCAAAGATGCAAGCTGGGATAAGAATCCGCAGGCTTATACTATTACGAAGAAGAAAGTAACGAACAAGACGAAATTGAATTTGAAAGCTGCTGTGGGAGGTGGATATGCTATCTCAATTAAAGAAATAAAGTAACTGAACAGGATTGTAATAGGGTAAAGATTGGACTTTCAATAGGTATTAGCATAAAATTACGGAATACTTTAATTTAATAATATGGAAATAAAGAGGAATGTAGTAAGTAGATTCCTACTATTATGGGTAGTTGGAATGTTACTTTCCGTGCAAGTTTTTGCACAAGGACTTACCGTGAAAGGTGTAGTGAAAGATAATACTGGGATGGGCGTGATTGGAGCTAATATTCTGGTAAAAGGAACAACGAACGGAACCATTACGGATTTTGATGGTAATTTTACATTGGAAGCAAAAAGGGAGATGTGATTGTCATTTCCTTTATCGGTTATAAAACTCAGGAACTTCCAGCTGCAGCTACAATGAATGTGACACTTCAGGATGATACGGAAGTGTTGGATGATGTGGTGGTGATTGGTTATGGTTCGGTGAGGAAAGATGATGCGACCGGTTCGGTTACTGCAATTAAGCCGGATAAGATAAGTAAGGGTGTCACTACTTCTCCACAAGATATGATTACCGGAAAAATTGCTGGTGTCAATGTTGTATCTACAGGTGGTACACCAGGTGCTGGAGCTACCATACGTATTCGTGGAGGTTCATCTTTGAATGCCAGCAATGATCCTTTGATTGTGATTGATGGTCTTGCTATGGATAATGATGGAATCAAAGGTATGTCAAATCCGCTTTCTTTGGTCAATCCTAATGATATTGAAACCTTTACCGTGTTAAAGGATGCTTCTGCTACAGCTATTTATGGTTCACGTGCATCAAATGGTGTAATCATTATCACGACTAAAAAAGGAAATGCAGGTTCTGCTCCGAAAGTAAGTTATGATGGGAATGTGTCTTTTGGAAAGTTGCGTTCAAAACTGGATGTGCTTACCGGGGATGAGTACCGGGAATATGTAATCAATTTATTTGGAGGTGAAGAAAATCTGCCCTATCCATTGGGTACAGCAAATACTGACTGGCAGGATGAAGTGTATCGTACGGCTGTGAGTCATGACCATAATATTACAATTTCTGGTGGGCTCAAAAATATGCCTTACCGGGTATCTTTGAGCTATACCAATCAGAATGGTATTATTAAAACTTCTAATTTTGAACGCTTTACAGCTTCTGTAAATTTGGCTCCTTCCTTTTTTGATAACTATTTGAAATTCAATATTAATGCTAAAAGTATGGTGGCATGGAATCAGTATGCTGATGGAAATGTGGTGAGCGCAGCTGTCACTATGGATCCGACTCGTCCTGTTTACGATAGTAGTACTGATGTTTTTGAAGGCTATTACCAATGGAGTGTACCGGCAAACTTTAATAATCCTGATTGGGAACTTACTTCTAATTCTTTGGCTACACAGAATCCGGTTGCATTGTTAAACTTAAAAGATGACCATGCAAAATCAAAGAGTTTTATTGGTAACGTAGAAGCTGATTATAAATTTCATTTTTTACCTGATTTACGGATTCATGCCAATGTAGGAGCTGATTACTCTGAAGGCTGCCAGACTACTATTATATCTCCTTATTCATTTTCAAACAACTACTATGGATCAAATGGGGTTGCTTATGAATATAAGTATAATTTGTCGGGAAGCGCTTATTTGCAGTATATCAAAGATTTTGCAGATGGAAAACATGCGTTGGACGTAATGATAGGTACAGAAGAACAGCATTTCCATCGTACGGGTTATGAAATAAAAAGTGGAACAAACCCTTTGACTAATGCTGCATATGATGAAGTGAAAAGAGAAGATACTGCGTATGGCTATCATAGTACTTTGGTTTCATTTTTCGGTCGTTTGAACTATACTTTGATGAATAAGTATCTGCTTACAGCAACTTTACGTCAAGATGGTACTTCCCGATTTGCCAGTAGCTCCAGATGGGGTACATTCCCTTCTTTTGCTTTTGGCTGGAAAATGAAAGAGGAAGGCTTTTTGCAAGATGTAGATTGCTTGTCTGATTTGAAGATTCGTTTAGGATGGGGTGTGACAGGACAACAGAACTTGGGGAATACACAAGATTTTCCTTATTTGCCATTATATACAGCCAATAGAGACTTTGCATACTATCCAATGGGAGATGGATATTTGACAACCTCCAGACCTGCTTCTTATAATCCCTCTTTGAAATGGGAGGAAACTACAACCTGGAACGCCGGACTTGATTTTGGCTTTTTGAATGGACGCATTGCGGGTACATTGGATTATTATTACCGTGAAACGAATGATTTGATTAACAGTGTATATATTGCTACCGGTACAAACTTCAGCAATATGCTGCTGAGCAATGTGGGTTCTCTTCGTAACCAGGGTATAGAATTCTCAATTAATACCAAACCTGTTGTAACCAAGGAATTTATTTGGGATTTGGGGTATAATGTAACTTGGAATAACAATAAGATTACGAAGCTGACAGGCGGAAATGATGAGGATTATTATGTGGCTACAGGCGGTATATCTACGAGCACAGGATCTACCATTCAGGCACATAAAGTGGGATATGCTGCATCGTCATTTTATGTTTATCAGCAAGTGTATGATGATAACGGAAATCCGATAGAAAATACATTTGTAGACCGTAACAATGATGGAATTATCAATGACAGCGACCGGTATATTTACAAAAAACCGACAGCAGATGTATTGATGGGATTGACCTCAAAGATGACTTATAAAAACTGGGATTTCAGTTTTGCTCTTCGTGCCAGCATCGGAAACTATGTCTATAATGATGTGTTGGCTAATCGGGCTAACGTGAGTACCAATGGTATTTGGTCTACTTCTGGTTTTTATTCAAATCGTCCTTTGTCTGCGATTAATTTAGGATTTAGTGGTATAGGTAACTATTATATGTCGGACTATTTTGTTCAAAATGCATCTTTCTTGCGTTGCGATAATATTACGTTGGGGTATTCATTCCAAAATTTGTTCAAGACTTTTGGTTATAATGGAATCGGTGGACGTATTTATGCCACAGTGCAGAATCCGTTTGTTATTACGGGTTACGAAGGGCTTGATCCGGAGGTACAATCGGCAAGTGATACTCCGGGAATTGATAACAATATTTATCCGCGCCCTATAACCTTCCTTATAGGTTTGAGCCTTCAATTCTAAGTATGTTAAATTTAAAATGAAAGACTATTATGTTATTCCATAGATTAAAATCATTAATACCCGTAGCTGCAATCGCTTTTACATGTAGTTTGGGGTCATGTGTGAATGATTTGGATATAAGTCCGATTAATCCACAAGCTAGTGCGTCTTTTTCTCAGGATGGAGTGTATGCAAAAATCTATGCTACTTTGAGCCTGACAGGTCAGCAAGGGGCAGCAGGAAATGGAGATGTGGCAGGGGTAGATGAAGGTAGTGCTTCTCCTTTTTATCGTATGATTCTGACTGCTTATGAATATCCGACAGATGAGGTAATTTGTAGTTGGTCTGATTCGGGAATTCCGGATTTTTTATCAGATGAACTGGGGGCTCTTCTAATTTGCCTTTAACCGGTTTTTTATAGTCGCTTAATGTTTGATGTGACTTTATGCAATCATTTTTTGGAACAAACGGATGCTCTTACAGTATGAGAAAACGATACGCCAGCGTGCAGAGGTTCGGTTTATTCGCGCCCTAAATTATTATTATTTGATGGATGCCTACGGAAATCCTCCTTTTACAGAAATTGTTTCATTGACGGAAGACCCTAAGCAAATTCAGAGAGCCGACTTGTTTGCTTATCTTGAAACGGAACTGAAAAATATTGAGAATGACTTGGTAGCTCCTCGGAATGGAGAATTCGGTCAGGTGGATCAGGTTTGTGTGTGGATGTTGTTGTCGCGTATGTATTTGAACGCTGAAGTGTATACCGGTACGGCAAAATGGGGAGAAGCGATTACCTATGCAAATAAGGTGATTGGTTCGGGATATGAACTTGCTGATAATTATGCGGATTTATTTATGGCTGATAATGATGAAAATGAGGATGCAATGAAAGAGATTATTTTACCTCTTCGTCTGGATGGGGCCAATGCACGTTCTTATGGAGGTGCTCAATTTGCAATAGCGGCTACTCATACAGCTGGAATGACCTCATGGGGTACTTCTGAAGGATGGGGAGGAGTGAGAGCTCGTAAGGCATTGGTCAATAAGTTCTTCCCTAATGATGATGTTCCATTACTTGTGAATGAAATTCAAATGGTTGCTGCGGCAGGGGATGACAGAGCTTTGTTCTTTTCTGGTACAGAAGATAATACACGGACATTGGAGATAAATGATCCATATACATTTAAACAAGGCTTCTCCATTGCAAAATGGACAAATGTGCGTTCTGACGGACAGCTTTCGCACGATGCAACTTGGGTGGATACTGATGTTCCTTTTTTCCGGACAGCTGAAGCTTATCTGACTTTGGCGGAAGCGACACTTCGTAATGGTGGCTCGCAGAAAGATGCGTTGAATGCAATCAATGTATTACGTAGACGCGCTCATGCAGAAGAATTGTCATCCATTACGTTGGATGAGATATTGGATGAGAAAGCACGAGAATTTTATTTTGAAGGCCAACGTCGAACTGATTTGATACGTTATGGTTATTTCACCGGAGGAGATTATCTTTGGGACTGGAAAGGAGGAGTGAAGAATGGTACTTCAGTTAATTCGCAGTATGATGTGTATCCAATACCATCCTCAGATATTAATGTAAATGAAAATTTGGTGCAGAATAAAGGATATTGATAATCTGCTGAGAATTTATTGCTTAACTAGATAGTTAATTTAGCAAAATTAAAAAAGGATTCATAACAAAGGTATGAGGTGAAATTCATTCTTTGTTCATGAATCCTTTTTCGTATAATAATTCTTATTCTTTGATTTCTTTCAACTGGAAATCCTTTCTTCGCAGTACGAAACTGTTACTCAAGTATTTTTCGCGGACAATCTTGTTTTCAGCCAGTTCTTCCGGAGTTCCCTGGAAGAGGATTTTTCCTTCAAACAGCAGGTAAGCACGGTCGGTAATGCTAAGTGTTTCCTGCACGTTATGGTCTGTAATCAGAATGCCGATGTTTTTGTCTTTCAGTTTCCAGACGATGTGCTGGATATCTTCCACGGCAATCGGGTCTACTCCGGCAAACGGTTCGTCAAGCATGATAAATTTCGGGTCGATAGCCAGACAGCGGGCAATTTCCGTACGGCGACGTTCACCTCCGGAAAGTTGGTCTCCTAAGTTCTTGCGTACTTTCTGCAGGCGGAACTCGGCAATCAGGCTTTCCAGTTTCTCTTTCTGGTATTCCGGTGACTTATTGGTTAATTCCAATACAGAAGCAATGTTGTCTTCCACGCTCATTTTGCGGAACACAGAAGCTTCCTGTGCCAGGTAGCCGATGCCATTTTGGGCTCGTTTGTAAACAGGATAGGAAGTTATGTCTTTATCATTTAGATAAATGTGTCCTTCATTGGGGACAATTAATCCGGTAGTCATGTAGAAAGAGGTGGTCTTACCCGCACCGTTAGGGCCGAGCAGTCCTACAATTTCCCCCTGTTTCACATTGATGGAAACATGGCTCACCACTGTTCGTTTTCCGTATTTTTTGACCAGGTTCTCGGTTCGTAGCACCATTCTGCCGTCTGAAGGTAATTCAAACTTTTCGGTCGTAGATTCTTGATTTTCTTGTGCTGCCATTGTCCTTTTGTTAGCTGTTCAGTCGTGCAAAAGTAGTAAAAATCTTGGCTTCTGTGGTTCTTAATTCGAAAATCCTCCTGTCTTTTATTATAATATAGCTAAAAAGCACTACTTTTGCGTCAAACATGATTGTAATAATATGATAAAGCCTGTTACAAACCTTGGAAAATACCTCATGTTGATGGGGCGTGTATTTTCCCGTCCGGAGCGTTTCCGGATGTATTTTAAGCAATACCTGAATGAAATGGTACAATTGGGTATCAATTCGATTGGTATTGTGCTGCTGATTTCTTTTTTTATCGGTGCTGTAATTTGTATTCAGATTAAATTGAATATTGAAAGTCCTTGGATGCCGCGTTTTGTGGTGGGATATACCACTCGTGAAATCTTGCTGCTGGAGTTTTCATCTTCTATCATGTGTTTGATTTTAGCGGGAAAAGTCGGGTCGAACATAGCTTCGGAGATTGGTACGATGAGGGTGACACAGCAGATTGATGCACTGGAAATTATGGGAGTAAACTCAGCCTCTTATCTGATTCTTCCAAAGATTCTGGGATTGATGACCATGATTCCTTTTCTGGTGATTTTCAGTATCTTTGCAGGAGTGATAGGGGCTTTCTGTACAGCCTGGTTTGCCGGTATCATGAATGCGACGGATTTGGAATATGGTTTACAGTATTGCTTTGTGGAATGGTATATCTGGTGTAGCTTTATTAAATCCTTATTTTTTGCCTTTATCATAGCCAGTGTGTCTGCTTATTTTGGATATACGGTAGAAGGAGGTTCTATTGCTGTCGGTAAAGCCAGTACGGACTCTGTGGTTTCAAGCAGTGTCTTGATTTTGTTTTCAGATTTGATACTTACACAATTGTTGATGGGATGATACAGCTAAATTCTATATGCAAATCATTTGAAGGACGTACAGTTCTTGAGGATATTAATTTTTCGTTTGACAACGGGAAAACCAATTTGATTATCGGGCAGAGTGGCTCTGGAAAAACGGTACTGATGAAATGTATTGTAGGGCTGCTTACTCCGGAGTGCGGGGAGATTCTGTATGACGGACGTAATCTGTTGGACATGGGAAAGAGAGAAAAGAAGGCGCTGAGACGTGAAATGGGCATGATTTTTCAAAGTGCTGCATTGTTTGACTCGCTTTCTGTGCTGGAAAATGTGATGTTCCCACTGGATATGTTCTCTAATGATACTTACCGTGACCGGGTGAAGCGGGCACAGTTTTGTCTGGATCGTGTGAACTTGATTGATGCGCAGTCAAAATATCCTGGAGAAATCAGTGGGGGTATGCAGAAGCGTGTGGCTATTGCACGTGCCATTGCTTTGCAACCAAAATACTTGTTCTGTGACGAACCTAATTCTGGTCTTGACCCTAAGACGTCGTTGGTGATTGATGATTTGATTCATGATATTACCAAAGAATATAATATGACGACAATCATTAATACGCATGATATGAACTCTGTGATGGGTATTGGTGAAAGCATATTGTATATTTACCAGGGTCACAAGGAATGGGAAGGAACAAAAGACGAGGTATTCAATGCTACGAACGAGCGGTTGAATAACTTCATCTTTGCTTCAGATTTGCTGCAGAAGGTGAAGAAAGAGGAAAATAGTAAGGCTCGTAAAGTTTGATATTGACAAGAGTCAGGTTGAAATAATAAGGAACGGCAGAAGGTGGATATGCTTTCTGCCGTTTTATTTGGTTGGTTGACAAGGATTCAGAAGCCGTAAAGATTTTTTAGCTTGTCAGTTTGGTTATTGAAAGATTAAACATTATTTTGCAACCTCTTTTGGTAAATACGAGAAATAATTAATAATTAAATAAATAAGTCGAAAATGAATATTTCATTGCAAAATGTAGACAACGTAAGCGCTGTGCTTACTGTTCAGATTGAAAAAGCTGATTATCAGGAAAAAGTTGAAAAAGCACTGAAAACTCTTCGTCAGAGAGTAAATATGCCTGGATTCCGTAAGGGAATGGTTCCTATGGATTGATAAAAAACAGTACGGAACTTCTGTATTGCTGGAAGAAGTTGACAAACTGTTGCAGGAAAAAGTAGGTGAGTATATCCGTGAAAACAAAGTAAACATGCTGGGTACTCCTCTGCCGAAGGAAAATAACGCAAACTTTGAAACTGATGAGAATTTTGAATTCTCTTTCGATATCGCATTGGCTCCTGAGTTCAATGTAGAATTGTCTAATAATGATACTGTTGACTACTATGATATTAACGTAACTGACGAAATGGTAGATCAGCAGGTAAATATGTACAGACAGCGTACTGCTAAGTATGACAAGGTTGAAGACTATCAGGATAAGGATATGCTGAAAGGTCTGTTGGCTGAGTTGGATGAAAACGGCAATACAAAAGAAGGTGGTGTGCAGGTAGAAGGTGCAGTAATGATGCCTTCATACATGAAGAACGATGACCAGAAAGCTATCTTCAACGGTGCAAAGGTAAATACAGTATTGGTATTTAACCCGTCAGTGGCTTTTGATAACAATGAAGCTGAGTTGGCTTCTCTGTTGAAAGTGAAGAAAGAAGAAGTAGCTAACTACAAAGGCAACTTCAGTTTCCAGATTGAAGAAATCACTCGTATGATTCCGGGTGACTTGACTCAGGAGCTGTTTGATCAGGTATTGGGTGAAGGAAAGGCTCACAGCGAAGAAGAATTCCGTGCTCAAATTAAGGAAACAATTGCAAAACAGTTTGAAGCTGACAGCGACTATAAGTTCTTGCTGGATGTACGTACTTACTTGTCAGAAAAGGTTGGTAAACTGCAGTTTGCAGATGAACTGATGAAACGTATCATGTTGGAAAACAACAAGGAAAAAGGTGAAGAATTCGTTTCTGAAAACTACGAAAAGAGCTTGGAAGAACTGACTTGGCACCTGATCAAAGAAAAACTGGTAGCTGCTAACGATATTAAGGTAGAACAAGCTGACATCACTAACATGGCTAAGGAAGCTACTCGTGCACAGTTTGCTCAGTATGGTATGATTAACGTTCCTGATGAATTGTTGGAAAACTATTCAAAAGAAATGTTGAAGAAACGTGAAAGTGTAGAAGCTCTGGTGAACCGCGTGGTTGAATCTAAGTTGTCTGAAATCTTGAAAGGTCAGGTAACATTGAATCACAAAAGCAGTTTCTGCAGAAGAATTCAATAAAATGTTTCAATAAGCAATTTGGCTCTCAAAATTGATTGCTAAAATATTCTAAAAAAGGAGGCTTTTTAACTTGACTTCTTCTGTAAGATAGAAGTGTTTTGTACTTTTGTTTTTTCAGAAGAAAGGGGGTTAAAAGCCTCTTTTATATTGTAGAATTAATATAAGGATTATGATGGACGATTTTAGAAAATATGCTACCAAGCATCTCGGAATGAATAGTATGGTACTTGATGATGTCATCAAGTCGCAAGCAGGATACTTGAATCCGTATATTTTGGAAGAACGTCAATTGAATGTGACGCAGTTGGATGTCTTTTCTCGTTTGATGATGGATCGTATCATTTTCCTCGGAACCCAGATTGACGATTATACAGCCAATACTTTGCAGGCTCAGCTTTTGTATCTGGATTCAGTGGATTCGGGTAAAGATATTTCTATTTATATCAACTCCCCAGGCGGTTCTGTGTATGCAGGTTTAGGTATTTACGATACCATGCAGTTTATCAGCAGCGATGTGGCTACAATTTGTACAGGTATGGCAGCTTCTATGGCAGCCGTATTGTTGGTAGCCGGAAAAGAAGGAAAACGTTCAGCGTTGACTCACTCACGCGTGATGATTCATCAGCCGATGGGAGGAGCACAAGGTCAGGCTTCGGATATTGAAATTACAGCTCGTGAAATTCAGAAACTGAAGAAAGAACTGTATACAATCATTGCCGATCACTCTCATACGGATTTTGATAAGGTTTGGGCAGATTCTGACCGTGATTATTGGATGACAGCATCCGAGGCTAAAGAGTATGGTATGATTGATGAAGTGCTATCTCGTAAACCTTCATTGTAACACTGTGATTTATTTAAAAACTAGATAGGCTTTGGAAGAAAAAAGGACTTCAAGAAACTCGAAAAGAAGATGTAGCTTTTGCGGTCGCACAGAAGACGAAGTGGGCTTCCTGATTACAGGAGTGAACGGATGTATCTGTGACAGTTGTGCAGAACAGGCACATGAAATCGTAAAAGAAGCGATGCATCATCAAGGGCAGGGACCTACAGACCTGAATTTGTCTGAGCTCCCTAAGCCGAAGGATATTAAAGAATTTCTGGACCAGTATGTGATTGGTCAGGATGATGCAAAACGCTATTTGGCTGTAGCGGTGTATAATCATTACAAACGTTTGCTTCAGCCTAAGGATAAAAATGATGTGGAGATTGAAAAGTCAAACATCATTATGGTGGGAAGCACCGGAACCGGAAAGACTTTACTGGCTCGTACCATTGCTAAGTTGCTCCATGTGCCTTTTACCATTGTAGATGCGACTGTACTGACCGAAGCAGGATATGTGGGAGAAGATATTGAAAGTATTCTGACGCGCTTGCTTCAGGTGGCTGACTATAATGTGGAGGAAGCAGAACGGGGTATCGTTTTCATTGACGAGATTGATAAAATAGCCCGGAAAGGAGATAACCCTTCCATTACGCGTGATGTGAGTGGAGAAGGTGTACAGCAAGGCTTGTTGAAGCTGCTGGAAGGTTCTGTGGTGAATGTTCCCCCTCAGGGAGGACGTAAGCATCCGGACCAGAAGATGATTCCGGTCAATACTAAGAATATCCTGTTTATTTGCGGTGGTGCTTTTGACGGTATTGAACGAAAAATCGCTCAACGACTGAATACCAATGTGGTGGGATATAGTGCAGCGAAGGAAGCGGTGAAAATAGACCGGGGAAATTTGATGCAGTACATTGCTCCTCAGGACTTGAAATCATTCGGTTTGATACCGGAAATCATTGGCCGTTTGCCGGTACTCACCTATTTGAACCCATTGGATCGCACGGCATTGCGCAATATTCTTACAGAACCCAAAAATTCAATTATCAAGCAGTATGTAAAATTGTTTGAGATGGATGGGGTGAAACTGGAATTTGAACCGGAAGTGTTTGAATATATTGTCGACAAGGCGATAGAGTACAAATTGGGTGCTCGTGGCTTGCGTTCTATTGTGGAAACCATAATGAATGATGTCATGTTTGAGATTCCGTCACAACAGATCGAACGTTTTGTGGTGACATTGGATTACGCCAAGCAACAAATGGGAAAGGCAAATGTTTCCCGCTTGCAAATGGCATAATGTAAAGGTTTTTTAGTGAGAAAATAAAAGCTTCCGATGAAATATTCCCTGAAATATTTGTGTAATATGAAAAGTTGTTTATAACTTTGTTACATGCGGAAACAAAATTTCTACAATCAATGAAAATCTAAATCCAAGAACAATGGCGGAAAATATCAATTTAGTAGCAGCTCTTAAAAAGTATTTTGGATTCGATACTTTTAAAGGAAACCAGGAGGCGATTATCCGAAACTTATTATCAGGAAAGGATACGTTTGTGTTAATGCCTACAGGAGGTGGAAAGTCATTATGCTATCAGCTTCCTTCTCTGTTGATGGATGGAACTGCTATTGTGATTTCACCGCTCATTGCCCTGATGAAGAATCAGGTGGATGCTATGCGTAATTTTAGTGAGGAAGATGGTATTGCTCATTTTATTAATTCCTCATTGACAAAATCGGCTACTGATCAGGTGAAAGCCGACATCATGGCCGGAAAGACAAAGTTACTTTATGTAGCTCCTGAATCTTTGACGAAAGAGGAGAATGTAGATTTTCTGAGACACGTGAAGATTTCATTTTATGCGGTGGATGAGGCACATTGTATTTCGGAATGGGGGCATGACTTCCGACCGGAGTATCGCCGGATTCGTCCGATAATCAATGAAATTGGAAAAGCTCCGGTAATTGCTTTGACGGCAACGGCTACTCCAAAGGTAAAGATGGACATCCAAAAAAATTTGGGAATGATGGATGCAACGGAATTCCGTTCGTCATTTAATCGTCCGAATCTTTATTATGAAGTACGTGCCAAGACTGCAAATGTGGATAAGGATATTATCAAGTTCATCAAGCAGAACGAAGGCAAGTCAGGTATTATCTATTGCTTGAGCCGTAAGAAGGTGGAAGAGCTCACTGAAATATTGCTGGCAAATGGTATCAAGGCTCGCGCTTATCATGCAGGAATGGATTCTGCTACCCGTAATGGGAATCAGGATGCTTTCCTGAAGGAAGACATTGATGTGATTGTAGCTACGATTGCGTTTGGAATGGGTATTGATAAACCGGATGTACGCTTTGTGATTCATTATGATGTACCTAAGAGTTTGGAAGGGTATTATCAGGAAACCGGACGTGCAGGACGTGACGGTGGAGAAGGACAGTGCATTACATTCTATTCTAATAAGGACCTGCAGAAACTGGAGAAATTTATGCAGGGAAAGCCTATTTCAGAGCAGGAAATCGGACGTCAGCTATTGCAGGAAACAGCTGCTTACGCAGAATCTTCAGTGTGTAGAAGAAAAATTTTGTTGCATTATTTTGGAGAGGAATATACGGAAGATAATTGTGGTAATTGTGATAACTGTTTAAATCCAAAGAAACAAGTGGAGGCTCAGGATTCGTTGTGTGCAGTGATTGAAGCAATCATTGCCGTAAAAGAAAACTTTAAGCAAGATTATATTATCGATATATTGTTGGGTAAAGAAACATCTGAAGTGCTTGCGCATAAGCATGAAGACTTAGAGGTGTTTGGCTCAGGTATGGGAGAAGAAGAAAGATTGTGGAATGCAGTCATTCGTCAGGCTCTTATCGCTGGTTACCTGGCAAAGGATGTGGAAAACTATGGCTTATTAAAAGTTACGCCAGAAGGACATAAGTTCTTGAAAAAGCCGAAGTCGTTTAAGATAGTTGAGGATGCAGACTTTGAAGAAGAAGAGGTAGATGAAACTCCGATGAGAAGTGGAGCTTCGTGTGCAGTAGACCCCGTGCTGTATTCCATGTTGAAAGACTTGCGGAAGAAAATGGCAAAGAGACTGGATGTACCACCTTATGTGATTTTCCAAGATCCTTCTCTTGAGGCAATGGCTACCATTTATCCGGTTACTTTGGAAGAATTGCAGAATATTCCGGGGGTAGGAGCCGGGAAGGCTAAACGCTATGGTCAGGAATTCTGCGAATTGATTAAGAAGCACTGCGAAGAAAATGAAATAGACCGTCCGGAAGATTTGAGAGTGCGCACTGTGGCTAACAAATCTAAGCTGAAGGTCTCTATTATTCAGAGTATCGATAGAAAGGTAGCTTTGGATGATATTGCAGTGGCAAAAGGTATTGAATTTGGTGAGTTGCTGGATGAAATCGAAGCCATTGTATATTCAGGAACCAAACTGAATATTGACTATTTCTTGGAAGAAATCATGGATGAAGACCACATGCAGGATATTTATGATTATTTCAAGGAATCAGTAACTGATAAAATTGATGATGCAATGGATGAACTGGGTGACGACTATACAGAAGACGAAATTCGTCTGGTACGTATCAAGTTCATTTCTGAAATGGCTAACTAATCATTTATTTAATGATATTGTGCAGCTGCTTGTGAGGGGCGTTCCTTGCAAGCAGCTGTTTTTATTTGATAGGTATGTGGTATGAAAAAGATGTTAACTGCTTTTTTACTTTTTGAGAAAATTCTGTATATTTGCACGCAATAAAATCTAAAGCATAAAGCCCTATGTCATTTATTGCAGATAAAGTTGTTATGGACGGATTAACTTACGATGATGTATTGTTGATTCCGGCCTATTCTGAGGTTTTACCTAAAACAGTCGAACTCTCGACTAAGTTTTCACGTAACATTGAGTTGAAAATTCCGTTTGTAACTGCAGCTATGGATACAGTTACCGAAGCACAGATGGCCATTGCCATTGCTCGTGAAGGAGGTATCGGAGTAATTCACAAGAACATGTCTATCGAGGAGCAAGCTCGTCAGGTAGCAATTGTGAAACGTGCGGAAAACGGAATGATTTATGATCCGGTGACCATTAAGAGAGGTTCTGTAGTGAAAGATGCACTCGATTTGATGGCTGAATACAAAATCGGAGGTATTCCTGTAGTAGATGATGAGAATTACTTGGTTGGTATTGTTACAAACCGTGACCTGCGCTTTGAAAAGGATTTGAATAAGCGTATTGATGAGGTGATGACAAAGGAAAATATTGTAACAACAGAGCCGGGTACAGACATGGAAACTGCTTCCAAGATTCTGCAGGAAAATAAAATTGAAAAACTTCCGGTTGTAGATAAGGATGGAAAGTTGATTGGTCTGATTACTTATAAAGATATCACAAAAGCAAAAGATAAACCAATGGCTTGCAAAGACTCTAAAGGCCGTTTGCGTGTAGCTGCCGGTGTGGGAGTAACTGCTGATACATTCGACCGTATGGAAGCTTTGGTGAATGCTGGTGCAGATGCCATTGTAATTGATACAGCTCACGGACATTCTATGTACGTGATTGAAAAGCTGAAAGAAGCTAAGAAACGTTTCCCTGGAATTGATATTGTTGTAGGAAATGTAGCTACAGGTGAAGCAGCTAAGATGTTGGCTGATGCTGGTGCTGATGCAGTAAAAGTAGGTATCGGCCCGGGTTCTATCTGTACAACTCGTGTGGTTGCCGGTGTAGGTGTTCCTCAGTTGACAGCCGTATATGATGTTGCAAAGGCCTTGGAAGGAACTGGTATTCCTTTGATTGCAGATGGTGGTTTGCGTTATTCAGGTGATGTGGTGAAAGCTTTAGCAGCCGGTGGTTACAGCGTAATGATTGGTTCGTTGGTTGCCGGTACAGAGGAATCTCCGGGTGATACCATCATCTTTAATGGTCGTAAGTTTAAGTCATATCGTGGAATGGGTTCATTGGAAGCTATGGAAAATGGTTCAAAAGACCGTTATTTCCAGAGTGGAACTACCGATGTGAAAAAACTTGTTCCGGAAGGAATTGCTGCTCGTGTGCCTTATAAAGGTTCTTTGTATGAAGTAATTTATCAGCTGGTTGGTGGTTTGCGTGCCGGTATGGGTTATTGCGGAGCTCATAATATTGAAGAATTGCATAATGCGAAGTTTACTCGTATCACTAATGCAGGAGTCCTGGAAAGTCACCCGCACGATGTATCTATTACAAGCGAGGCACCTAACTATAGTCGTCCTCAGTAAGATAATCTTTGACTTATAATACGGATATAATCATTCTGACGTCAGGCAGACTTGCTTTCAGTGAGTCTGTTCTGGCGAACAGGATGATTTTTTGTTTAATGAAATGATGAATAGAATCTGTTATGTGTAGAATTGCGTGGTTATTCCTATGTTTGTTGATGGGGCTGGAATTCTCTGTTTCTTATGCAGAAGATCGCAGGGTACTTTTCCGGATTGATGGAGAGGAAACTTCGGTCGAGGAGTTTGAGCATTATTATACCCAGGTATATGCAGCTAGTCGTGTATCTGTAGAACAGTTCTTGCCTCATTTCTTGTATTATAAGTTGAAGGTGGCAGATGCTAAAAGACAAAGTTGGGATACTATCACTGATTTCCGGTTGCAATGCAGTGCCTTGCAAAATGAAATTCTGAAATCGGAAGAGAGGGGAGTACCCCAAAAACAAGATACTCTTTTAAATTGGGTGAGATTTCGTCAGATTTCATTCCTTTTACCCCAACATGCTTCTTCCGAACAGGAACGTGTAGCCAGACAGCGTATAGATTCTGTTTATACGGCCCTGAAAAATGGTATACCTTTTGAAAAACTGGCACAATCTTATGTGAAGGCTCCCTTGCCTTCTCCTTATTTGGATGGGGAGTGGATTCCGGAAAGATGTCTGATAAAAGAGTTTACCGGGCAATTGAACACATTGAAAAAAGGGTAATTATTCTGCTCCATTTTTTTCTCCTTTAGGCATTCATATCGTGTATTTATTGGATCGCAGGAAAGGGGTATATCCATCAGAAACGACTGGAAATGCGAATATGCAAAAGGTTGCTGATTCAGGCTTAACCGAGCGGAAAGATAGTCTGTTGAACAAGACTCGAATGGAGTTGTGTCAAGTTGCTGATGGTTTACTGGCTACGTATTGGGATAAGCGCCATGGAGGTACAAAATCAGGTACTATTTCTGATAAAGAATTGCAGAACTATTTTGAAAGTCATAAAAACGATTACGCATGGGATTTGCCTCATTTTAAAGGAGGAGTGATTCATTGTTTGAATAAGAAAGTGGCTTCAAAGCTGAAAAAGAGGCTGAAGAAATGCCCCTTAAATAAATGGAATGAGGAAATTTCCGCTTTTTCTCAAGAGAATCCGGAATGGAAGGTCGTTGTAGAAACAGGTTTGTTTCAGATTGGAACGAACCCTTACGTAGATAAGTTAGCTTTTAAATGCGGGCATTTTACTCCTCGTACGGATTTACCTTATGCTTTTGTATTGGGAAAGCGCCTGAAGAAAGGGCCGGAAGACTTTCAGGATGTGCGCAATGAAGTGCAGCGTGATTATCGTTTGTGGACGGAGAGAACACAAATGGAAGAGTTAAAGCGAGGCTTCAGGATTGAAATTAACCAAGACATTTTAAAAACCGTTAATTGTAGCGGAAAAAAGTAATTAATGCCGTATCTTCGTCCTTTGTAATGTAATGGACCAAAACAAATCAAATAGACAGAAAATGAATAAATTGATTATGACTGGTGTCTTGGCTGTTTTGCTTGCCTTGACAGGAACAGTACCCGCCGTGGCACAAGATAATGTGATTGATGAAGTGGTGTGGGTTGTCGGCGATGAAGCTATTCTGAAATCAGACGTAGAGAATGAGCGTTTGAATGCACAGTATGAAGGTCGCCGTTTTGATGGTGATCCCTATTGTGTGATACCAGAAGAATTGGCTGTACAGAAACTTTTTCTTCACCAGGCTGAGATAGATAGTATTGAGGTGAGCGATCAGGAAGTTCTGCAGCAGGTAGAAACACGAATTTCATGGTTGACTGAACAGATTGGTTCAAAAGAAAAACTCGAAGAATATTACAATAAAACTTCTACCCAGATACGTGAAATGTTGCGTGAGAATATTCGTGACGGATTGACGGTGCAGGAAATGCAGAAGAAGATTGTAGGAGACATCAAGCTGACTCCTGCGGAAGTGCGCAACTATTTCAGTAAGCTTCCTCAGGACAGTATTCCTTTTGTGCCTACTCAGGTAGAGGTGCAGATTATTACCAGAGAGCCTAAGATTAAGGAAGAAGAAATCGAACGTGTAAAGAAAGAATTGCGTGATTTTACAGACCGTATCAATAAGGGAGAAACTACTTTCTCTACGTTGGCGCGTATGTATTCTGAAGACCCGGGTTCTGCTCGTCGTGGGGGAGAATATGGCTTTACAGGTCGTGGAGAATTGACTCCGGAGTTTGCCAATGTGGTATTTAACCTGACTGACCCGAAGAAGATTTCAAAAGTGTTTGAAACAGAATATGGTTATCATATTGCTCAGCTGATTGAAAAACGTGGTGACCGTGTAAGCTATCGCCATATTTTGATTAAGCCTCGTGTGGATGAAAAAGAAATTGAGGCCGAACTGAATAAACTGGATACACTGGCTAACGATATCCGAAAAGGAAAAGTAACTTTTGATGAAGCGGCTACATGGGTATCTCAGGATAAAGATACACGTAACAACCACGGTTTGCTGGCTAACCCGCAGACTTCTACTTCTCGTTTTGAAATGCAGCAGCTGGCTGGCTTGATTTCTCAGGAAGTCGCAAAGACCGTAGAGGGAATGCAGATTGGCGAAGTTTCCAAACCTTTTACAATGATTAATGCAAAAGGAAAAGAAGTGTGTGCTATCGTAAAATTGAAAAATCGTATTGACGGACATAAAGCTACAATCTCAGAAGACTATCAGCGTCTGAAAGACATTGTTACGGCCAACCGTAGTGAAGAAAAACTGCAGAAGTGGATTGTAGAAAAACAAAAAAATACTTACGTGCGTATCAACCCGTCTTGGCGTAAGTGTGATTTTAAATATCCGGGATGGATTAAACAGTGATGAGAAAGTCTGCAATTTTTTTAGTTTTTTGTAGCATTTTGCCTGACCATTCTTGGCTTGTCGGCACAAGGGGGGATAGCTGTCCCTCCACAGACTGTGCGCCCGAAAACGGAGGCTGAGGGGAAACAAAAACCAGAGGACTCCAAGCAGCGTCCGGTAGCTAAAAGCAAAGTCTATCTGTTGCATTCCGATTTGTTGCGCAAGGATGCAACCCATCCGGACGCACAGATTGTAACCGGGAATGTGAGGTTTCGTCATGATAGTGTGTACATGTATTGCGACAGTGCATGTTACTACGATAAGGTTAGCAGCTTTGAGGCTTTTGGTAATGTGAAAATGGTGCAGGGAGATACGCTGTTTCTTTATGGAGACCGGTTGTACTATGATGGATTGACACAGATTGCAGAGATGCGTTGTAATGTCCGGATGGAGAATCGTACAACTACCTTGCTGACTGATAGCCTGAATTATGACCGGGTCTACAACTTGGGATATTTCTTTGATGGGGGAACCCTGATGGATGAGCAGAATGTGCTGACCTCCGAGTGGGGAGAATATAGTCCTCAGACCAAGCAATCCGTATTTAATTACAATGTGAAGCTGGTTAATCCTCAGTTTACACTGACGTCGGATACCTTACGTTACAATACGGCTTCGAAGATAGCTGATATTGTCGGCCCTTCGGATATCTGGAGCGATGCCAACCACATTTATTCTGAGAAGGGAACTTACAATACCGTAACGGGTAAGGTCGATTTGTATGACCGTTCTGTGCTGACCAATCAGGGAAAACAGCTGACCGGTGATACGCTTTTCTACGACCGTAATACCGGCGTGGGAGAGGTCTTCAGCCGGATGGTGATGACGGATACAATCAACCGGAACATGCTTACCGGAGAATATGGCTATTATAATGAGCAGACAGACTATGCCTTTGCTACGGATAGTGCTGTCGCTATAGACTATTCTCAGGGCGACACTCTGTTCCTTCATGCAGATACTCTGCTGATGGAAACTTTCCATCAGAATACTGATTCCATGTTCCGTGAGATGAGAGCCTTCCATAAAGTACGTTTTTATCGTACCGATGTGCAGGGTACGGCCGATTCGTTAGTTTTCTCTACAGTGGACAGTTGCCTTACGATGTATCGCGACCCGATTATCTGGAACAAGAACCAGCAGCTTTTAGGCGAAGTGATAAAGGTCTATATGAACGACAGTACAATTGACTGGTCGCACATCATAGGGCAGGCCCTTTCGGTAGAACGTGTGGATTCAACGATTTATAACCAAGTGACGGGAAAAGAGATGAAGTCCTATTTTACGAACGGAGAAATGCGAAAGACGGAAGTGATAGGTTCCGTACGAGTAGTTTATTATCCGATGGACTCCGACAGTACGTTGATAGGAATGAATGTATCTGAAACCAGTAAACTGGAAATCTATCTGCAAGACCGTAAGATAGAACGCATGGTGATGAGCCCCAAGTCCAATGGCGTGTTGTATCCGATGTCGCAGATTCCTGCCGGAAAAGACCGTCTGGAGAATTTTGTGTGGTTTGATTACATTCGTCCGCTCAATAAGGCCGACATCTTTAATTGGAGAGAAAAACGGGTGGAAGACCAGTTGAAGAAAAATGTACGTGGTCCGGTCGTTTTGCCGAATGCCCGATTGTTTGAAAATAAGAAGGAGGAATAATATATGGGAATGTTTACAATGAGAAAGCCTCGCGGATTCCGTCATGAATACATTTATGTGGATGAACGCAAGGAAAAACTGCAGAAAATAGAAGAGACAGCCAAACGTGAACTGGGAATGCTCCCTCCTAAAGAGTTTAATCCGGAAGACATTCGTGGTAAGTTTGTAGAAGGTACTACCTATCTGAAGCGTCGCAAGGAAAGCGGACGTAAACCTCTGAGTTACGGAGCTATGTTTGTGGCTATTGTGGTATTGCTATATATTTTACATTATCTGATTACAGGAGAATTTACACTATGACATCGGGAGATGTAATCCGTTTGTTGCCGGATTCTGTAGCCAATCAGATTGCGGCAGGAGAAGTCATACAGCGTCCGGCTTCTGTGATAAAGGAGCTGGTGGAGAATGCTGTAGATGCCGGAGCAAAAAATATAGAAGTACTGGTGACGGATGCCGGAAAAACATGTATACGTGTCATTGACGACGGACGAGGCATGTCGGAAACGGATGCCCGTATGGCTTTTGAACGTCATGCTACTTCTAAAATTCGGGAGGCGGCTGATTTGTTTGCTCTTCATACCATGGGCTTTCGTGGAGAGGCTTTGGCTTCCATCGCTGCTGTAGCACAAGTGGAGCTGAAAACTTGTTCCAGTGAAGACGGATTAGGTACTTTCATTCAGATTTCCGGTTCTCAGGTAGAAAAGCAGGAGGCAGTAGCCTGCCAGCGAGGCAGTGACTTCTCTGTGAAAAATCTGTTCTTCAATGTACCTGCCCGTCGGAAGTTCCTGAAATCCAATCAAACGGAGTTAAGTAACATTGTAGCTGAATTCGAACGCATTGCGCTGGTCAATCCGGATATATCTTTTGTGCTGAGTCATAATGGCACCGAGATGTTGAATTTGCCGGCTATTCCTTTGCGTCAGCGTATTATGGGGGTATTTGGCAAGAAACTGAACCAGGAGCTGCTTTCATTGGACATTGATACCACCATGGTGAAAATACATGGATATATCGGTCGTCCTGAATCGGCCCGTAAGAAAGGGGCACGCCAGTTCTTCTTTGTGAATGGTCGTTATATGCGCCATCCTTATTTTCATAAAGCTGTATCCAGTGCGTACGACAACCTGATTCCGGTGGGTGAACAAGTCTCTTATTTCATTTATTTCGAAGTGGAACCTTCGGATATAGATGTCAATATACATCCTACAAAGACGGAAATCAAGTTTGAGAATGAACAAGCCGTATGGCAGATTCTTTCGGCAGCAGTCAAAGAGACGTTAGGACGTTTCAACGCGGTACCTTCGATTGATTTTGATACAGAAGGTATGCCCGATATTCCTGCCTTTGAGAATTCTCCTTATACGGTGGCACCTCCTCAAACCAGTTTTGACCCTTCTTATAATCCGTTTAATACAGCGGCAGTGCCTCCTTCTGCTTACTCTTCTGCATCGGCAACCAATAAAGAAACGGAGAGAGAAAGCTTCGGACAGGATGTGCGAGAATGGAGTGCGCCTGCGGGTACCTCTGTACGTTCTTCCATGAATAAAGGCGGAATGCCGGATTTTGGCAGAAGCGGAAATTATACTCCTTCGTTTGGCAGCCACAAAAATCGGGTAGAGTGGGAGCCCTTGTTTGAAGGACTGGAACGCACTTCACCGGAACCGGATATTCAACCGGAAGAAGAAGTACGACCGTTTTTCCCGGAATCAACCGACTGGGGGCAGACTTCTCAAGAAGATGCTGTTGCCCCCTCGTTCTCTGGTGAGGAAAACGAGAAGCAGCCTCAGGAAAATTCCATGCGTCACTATCAGTATAAAGGGAGCTATATTCTGACCTCTGTAAAGTCCGGGTTGATGATCATTAATCAGCAGCGAGCACATATTCGTATTCTTTTCGACCGCTATATGACGCAGATAGAAAATCGGAAGAATGCTTCTCAGCGAATGCTTTTCCCGGATATGGTGCATTTCTCTCCTTCTGAGGTACCTGTACTGGAGGAGTTCATGGACGATTTGAATGCCTTGGGATTTGACCTTAGCAGTCTGGGAGGAGGAACCTATTCTATTAACGGCATTCCAGCCGGAATCGAAGGACTGAATCCAGAAAAGCTGGTTACAGATATGGTACAGACAGCGATTGAAAAAGGTTGTAAAGTGAAGGAAGAAGTACAAAGTATGCTTGCACTTTCATTGGCAAAAGCAGCAGCCATTGTACCGGGACAGGTTCTGACCGATGAGGAAATGAATCGTCTGGTCGATGATTTGTTTGCCGTATCTACTCCAAACTATACGCCAGATGGAAAGACTGTACTGGCCGTATTGAAAGAAGATGATTTGGAGAGGATGTTTAAATGATAGAAATTCTACGAATAATACAATGTGTAATCCGGGTTCTCGAAAACGAGTAATCCGGAATTTTTTTATTTGTATGCGCTTATTCTAGATTTCATTTTTTGCAACAAACCTGGTTTTTATCTATCAGAAAGTCTCAAAAAAGGAAAATCTGAACAGCTCCTCTTCTTTTATGAATAATCGTGTAAGTGCTTGACATACTACCTTTGCCTCAGATTAAGAAACGAGAAAAATGAAGCAATTAGTAGTTATTTTTACACTGTGGTTGGCGTGGATGCCTGTCGGGGCACAGAAGACGCTGACATTAGAGGAATGCCTGAAATTAGGCATTGAAAATAATCTCTCGCTGGAAGGAAGCCGCAATGAGATGCGGAAAGCCAAACATCTGCTTAGCGAGAATCGTGCGAAACTGTGGCCGCAAATCAGTGCGGTGGCGGGTTTCAATGACAATTTTAATCCACCGGTATCTGTCACCGACGGGTCAGCCTATGGAAATCTGTACAATGTGACCAAAACTTTGCAGTACAATGCATCGGCAGGATTGCAGTTGCAGATGCCACTTTACAATCAGACGGTGTATACGGCAGTAGATATTGCCCGTACCCTGAATGAATTGAACCGTCTGTCGTATGAAAAGGCACGTGAGGACCTGATGATGCAAATCAGCAAAATGTATTATCTGGGACAGAATACTATGGAACAGCTGACACTCATTCAGGAGAACATGGTGCGGTTGCGGGAGTTGCGTGACATCACTTTGGCATTCTTTGACAATGGGATGGCCATGGAGGTGGATGTAAAGCGTGTCAACATTAACTTGGAAAACCAGCAGGTGCAGTATGACAATGCAAAGTCCATGTTGGTGCAGCAGTTGAATCTTTTGAAATATGTGATGGACTATCCTGCAGAAGAAGAAATTACACTGACCCCTGTAGATACAGAAAGGATGCAGTCGGCTTCGCTGACCGGTCTTCGCGGCGATTTGTATGAATTGCAACTCTTGCAATCACAGGAGAAACTGGCCGGGCAGCAAAAGGATTTGATTCGTCAGGGCTACCTTCCTTCGTTGACACTGACTGGAAGCTGGATGTATTCAGCATATACGGATAAGGCCCGCCACTGGTTCCATTCCGGACCTTCCAATCACTGGTATCCTTCTACCGGATTGGGGATTACACTTCGTGTACCGATATTCGACGGTTTTGACAAGCGGGCACGTATCCGGAAAGCTCAGATTGACCAGGAAAATGCAAGGCTGAATTATGAGAATACGCTCAAGAATATGCAGACGCAGTATCTGAATGCCACAAACGAACTGATGAACAACCAGCGTAACTTTAAAAAGCAGAAAGACAATTATCTGCTGGCAGAAGATGTGTATCAGGTCACGACCGACCGATATCGGGAGGGAATCGCTTCCATGACCGAGGTTTTGCAGGACGAGATGCGTATGAGCGAGGCACAGAACAATTACCTCAGTGCTCACTACAATTATCAGGTGGCTAATCTTGCCCTACTGAAGCTGACAGGGCAGATGGACTGCTTGTTACAAGGAAATTAAACTCATTAAATCATTTAAAATTCAGAGAATATGGAAACTCAGCATACTAATCATACACTTCAGGAAAAAGCTTTAAAATTAAAGAAACAACGTCGTCGTCAGATTCTGGCCAGTCTTTTAGGCATTGCTATCCTTGCATGGGGAATTGTAGAAGTGGCTTGTCTGTTTTTAGATTACAAGCATACCGAAACAAGCAACGATGCACAAATTGAGCAGTATAATTCTCCGGTCAATCTGAGAGCTTCGGGTTATATCAAAAAAATCTATTTTACGGAACACCAGGATGTGCGTAAGGGAGATACCTTGCTGGTACTGGATGACCGTGAATATCGTATTCGTGTGATGGAAGCTGAGGCTGCCTTAAAGGATGCCTTGGCGGGTGCTACTGTGATAGATGCTACTTTGCAGACCACGCAGAACTCCGCTTCGGTTTATGAAGCTTCGATTGCCGAGATTGAAATTCGTCTGGCCAAACTGGAGAAAGACCGTCAGCGTTATGAGAATCTGGTTAAGCGGAATGCAGCTACTCCTATTCAGCTGGAACAGATTGAAACGGAATATGCGGCTACCCGTAAGAAACTGGAGGCAACCAAGCGTCAGCAACGGGCTGCTATGTCGGGAGTGAAAGAGGTTTCCAATCGCAGAGAAAGTACGGAGGCTGCCATACAGCGTGCAACCGCTGCATTAGAGATGGCACGCCTGAATCTCTCTTATACCGTGGTAGTGGCTCCTTGTGATGGAAAATTAGGGCGGAGAACCTTGGAGGAGGGACAGTATATTACTGCCGGACAGACGGTGACTTATATCCTTCCGGATACACAGAAATGGGTGATTGCGAATTACAAGGAAACGCAGGTCGAGAATCTGAGGGTAGGGCAGGAAGTACGTATTTCTGTCGATGCTATCAGTGACCGCGAGTTTACCGGAAAGATTACGGCCATATCCGGAGCTACGGGTTCCAAATATTCTCTGGTACCTACCGACAATTCAGCTGGAAACTTTGTCAAGATTCAACAGCGTATTCCGGTACGTATTGAATTCACCGACTTGTCCAAAGAGGACAATGATCGTCTGGCTGCCGGTATGATGGTAGTGGTGAAAGCCAAATTGTAAACCGATTTTTTGCAAGTTTTTCCAAAAGAGTAGAATTATGCCTTCACTTCCTAAAAATTATCCGTTTTATAACTGGGTACCCAAGCCGTTGGGTATACTGATTCTGATACTGCTGTTCGTGCCTATACTGACGGCCAGTGGGGTGTATACGGCCAATAGCGGAGAGATGCTGAGCGGGCTGGGCATCCAGTCGGAACATATTCAGTTCGTCAGCTTTCTTACTTCTGTGGGTATGGCCGCTTTTTCTCCGTTCTTTTACGGACTGGTTTGTCTGCGCCGGGAGAAGATGATGTGCATCGTAGGGTTCTCTTTGCTTTATATCCTGAGTTACATTTGTGCCAAGACCGACAGTATTTACCTGTTGGCCGTGTGCAGTGTGGTGATGGGTTTTTTACGGATGGTGCTGATGATGGTCAATCTCTTTACGCTGATTAAGTATGCGTTTGGGATGGAGGCTACCCGTAACATTACACCCGGAAATGATCCGGTAGACGAAGAAGGCTGGGACAAGCTGGACCGTGAGAAGAGTACCAGTATGCCTACTATCTATTTGTTTTTCATGATTCTGGGGCAGTTGGGTACTTCACTTACCGCATGGCTGGCCTACGAATATGAATGGCAGTATGTGTATTATTTCATGATGGGAGCTTTGCTGCTTTCTATTTTGGTGGTATTTGTTACCATGCCTTATCATAAGTATTCCACCCGTCGTTTTCCCATTACCTTCCGTAAGTTCGGCAGTGTGGTGATATTTTGCCTGATGTGCGCTTCGGTAGTGTATGTACTGGTGTATGGAAAAGTACTTGACTGGTATGATGATCCTTCTATCTGCTGGGCTACGGTGAGTGCCGTATGCTTTACAGCCATGTTTATTTATATGGAGAAAAGACAGTATTCTCCCTATTTCCTGATGGACATTTTCAAGTTGAGCTCCATTCGGATGGGAATTCTGCTCTTCCTGCTGCTGATGATATTCAATTCCAGTGCCATGTTTGTCAACGTGTTTACGGGAGTAGGCATGAAGATAGACAACTGGCAGAATGCTTCCTTGGGTAACTGGACCATGTTGGGATATTTTATCGGTTGCATTATTGCTGTCATGTTGGGCAGCAGGGGAGTGCATCTGAAGTATCTTTTTTCCCTTGGTTTTGTGTTGATAGGTCTTTCGGCTTTATTCATGTATTTTGAGGTGCAGACTTCCGGCTTGTATGAGCGGATGAAGTATCCGGTCATTATCCGTGCCACGGGAATGATGCTTCTGTATTCACTGACGGCTGTACATGCCAACCAGCGGATGCCGTATAAATACTTGTCCACCTGGATTTGTATCATGCTGACTGTCCGTATGGTCATGGGACCCGGTATCGGTACGGCACTTTATACCAACGTGATGCAGCATCGTCAGCAGCATTATGTCACTCGTTTTGCGCATGACCGTGACTTGTTGAATCCAGAAGTAGCGGCTTCTTATTCGCAGACTGTAAAGGGTATGCAATATCAGGGAAAGAGCGGGCTGGAAGCTGAACAGATGGCTGCCATGTCGACAAAGGGGAGCGTGCAGGTACAGGCTACTTTGTCGGCCGTTAAGGAAATGTCGGGCTGGACTTTCTACGGTTGCATGGCATGTGCGGTCTTTTTCCTGCTTTTCCCTTGGAGGAAAAGAAAACTGGAGCCGTTTGCTACTACAGTATCTTAAAAAAAAAGAAGTTGTTGCGTCACGGCGGGACTTTTCGTTTCTTAATCTATATTTTCAGCGGGGAATAATCACGTGTAAGTACCTGCCGTGACGTTTTTTTGTATATCTTAGCGCAGTATGCAAAAGTAACCATTTTAATTTTAGGTCATGACTTCACAAACGGAACGTTTGAAGCGTCTGAATCAGATGCTGGTAGAGCGGAGGGATATTTGCTGTTCAGAAGGGAGCGTAGACGCTTTCCCGGTAGTATTGCAAAAGGATTTTCAGATGGAATGTCTTGGTCTGATAGTCTGTGAGCAGGGAGAGTTCCAGTTTACGTTAAATCAGAAACCTTTTGTGGCAAAGGCTGGCGAGACGGTCTTTTTGTCGGAAGCCACTGTTTTTTGTGCCGGTTCTTGTTCGGTCGATTTGCGCATGGATATCTTGTTTTATCGTGTAGACCCAATCCGGGAACTGCTGGGCAGCTCGGTGGTGGCCATGCACCTTTATGCCACGCTGACTCCTGAGCCTTGTTATGTATGGTCTACAGGAGAAGAAGAAGACATTGCCCGTTACATTTCCCTGATAAGCAGGTATCGGCGTACTACGAGCAATCCATTCGACGGGCATGAGCGTAAGTTGCTGTTGCTGGCTCTGACCTACAAGCTTTGTTCTATTTATAGCCGGCGACTGATGGAGGACAATCAGGCAGCTGGCCACAAGATTGATACATTTATCCAGCTCATTCGGTTGGTAGAGCGATATTACAAGCAAGAGAGGGGGGTAGCCTTTTACGCCGACAAACTTTGTCTGTCTCCTAAATATCTGTCTGCGCTGTCAAAGTCCGTATGCGGATATACGGTGCAGGAGCTGGTATTCCGTGCTATCATTCGCCGGAGCATGTTGCTGTTGAAGAATTCCAACATGACTATTCAGGAAATCTCGAATGAATTTCATTTTCCCAATGCCTCCGCATTTGGTACATTCTTCAAGAAGGAAACTGGCCTTTCTCCTTTACATTATCGCTGTGCAGAAGAAAACTCACTCTCAGACATGTGAATAAAGCCGCTTTTTATCGTTTTTTGAAGCTATTTTCAGGCAACCAGAAAAACGTCCTTGCGTTCAGATAAAAACGCCCTTGCGTTTAAGGTAAAATGTCCTTGCGTTTACTTCAAATGCACTTGCGTTTTAGGTCAAACGCACTGCGTTTTTTTGAGAGAAAAGTGAATAAAAAAGCCGCCCCTGATAGGACGGCTTTTTATGTATATGAATTTGTATGAATCAGAATCCCAGTCCAGCTACATGATTAAGCAGTTCATACACTCCACTGCAGATTCCTAATACAATGACTCCGATAAGGCAGATAAACAGACCTGTACGGGCCAGAGCAGGTGTGCGGAATGTGGCTACCGGGGCATCGTTTGGAGTGATGTACATGGCTTTCACAATCAGCAGGTAATAGTAGAGTGAAATAATCGTATTTACTAATGCCAGGAACACTACCAGCCAATGACCGCTGTGGAAGGCAGAGGCAAAGACGAAGAATTTAGAGAAGAATCCGGCAAACGGAGGGATACCGGCCAGTGAGAACAGCGCCAGTGTCATGACGAAGCTCAGGCGTGGGTTGGTCTTGTACAATCCGTTGTAGGTACTTCTGTCCACCTTTCCTCCGGTGTGCTGCTCTATGGTGCTGATGACACCGAACACAGCCAGGTTGGCTACGATATAGACTACGATGTAGTACACTAATGAGGCCATTCCTTGTTCATTTCCTCCCAATACAGCCAGCATGATATAACCGGCCTGAGAGATACTACTGTAAGCCATGAAGCGTTTCAAGTCTTCCTGAAGGATGGCAAAGATGTTGGCAATGGTGATGGTGACCACAATGACGATGCTCAGCAAGAGACTCCAGTCGGCTACCATCTGTCCGAATACTTTTATCAGGATGCTCATCAGAGCGAAAGCGGCTGCACCTTTGGAGATGACTGACAGGTAAGCCGATACATTGGTCGGAGCTCCCTGATAGGTATCGGGTGTCCACATGTGGAAGGGTACGAGACTCAGCTTGAAGCCCAGTCCGGCAAAGAAGAACACCATTGCCATTACCTGAAGCGGGGTTCCGGTCAGGGCTGTGGTGATATCGGCAAAGTAAGTGGTACCGGTTGTACCGTATACCATGGAGATACCATAAAGCATCAGGGCAGAAGAGAACATGGAGTTCAGGATAAATTTGGCTCCTGCTTCTGCACTGTGATGACGGTATTTGTCGAAAGCCACCAGACAGGCCATCGGGATGCTGGCCAGTTCCAGGCCTACGTAGAACAGGATGAAGCTGCCTGCGCTGACCATGAAATACATACCCAGCAGCGTGCTGAGTGTCAGCATATAGAATTCTCCGGCTTTGTGACGGGTATCTTCTCGTGAGAGCCATTCACCCGACTGCAAGAATACAAGCAGTGTGCCGGCAGTCAGTATGGTTTTTACAACAGATGCCATTTGGCTGGCATGAAACATTCCTCCAAAGGCTTCTCCGCTGGCGGGTACAATGTTTAAAGCCAGTTGTACGACCATCAGTGTGCAGGCAAGAGTTTGAAGAGGCTTGTGATTAGGCGTTTTCAGTATCAAGTCTGCCAACAGCATGAAGAGGATAATGGCGACCAGGCTTATTTCAGCCTGCATGGTTAATAATTCGCTCATATAATTTCTTTTAGTTTATTCAGGTTATCGGATAAGTTGGCTGATAATAGGTTCTACGCTTCCGCTGATGACATTGCTAACCCAGTAAGGAGCGAGTCCCAGTCCGGCTACAGCTATAATCAGGCAGATTACGGCAAAACGTTCGTCCCAGGTAGCGTCGGTCAGTTTCAGGTGTTCCGGATTCTGACAGGTACCGTACAGGATTTTTCCTACTACACGCAGGATGTACACAGCCGTGATGACAATACTCATCGTGGCGATGATGGTACAAGTGCGGTGGAACAGGTCCGGATTCTGGAATGAACCTACGAATACGGTCATTTCAGCCACGAAACCGCTCAGGCCAGGCAGACCTAAGTTGGCCAGACCGGCAATGACATAACCTACGGCCAGGAAAGGCATGATTTTCATCAGTCCGCTCAGCTGGCGGATGTCACGGGTGTGTGTACGACCGTAAATCATACCGATAAGGGCAAAGAACAAGGCGGTCATCAAGCCGTGGCTCAACATCTGCAGGATGGCGCCGGTAGCACTTACACGCGTCATCATCAGCAGAGCGAACAATACCAGTCCGCAGTGGCTTACAGAAGAGTAGGCGTTGATGTATTTCAAGTCGGTCTGTACTACGGCACTGAACGCTCCGTACACTACAGAAATGGTGGTCAGTACCAGGAAGAAATCACCCCAGATAGCGGCACCGGTCGGCATCAGGTACATGGCGATGCGGAAACATCCGTAACCTCCTAATTTCATCAACACACCGGCGTGCAGCATACTTACGGCTGTCGGGGCAGAAGCATGACCGTCGGGGCTCCATGTGTGGAAGGGGAACAAGGCACCCAGCACACCGAATCCTAAGAAGACCATCGGGAAGAAGATACGTTGCATTTCGGTCGGTATCTGGTGTTTTACGATTTCCAGAATATTCATGGTCTCGGCACCGGCTCCGTAGTAGATGCCTAAGATACCAATCAGCAGGAAGGCAGAACCACCCATCAGCATCAAGGTCAGCTTCATGGCAGCATATTCCTTGCGGCCGCTTCCCCATACACCAATCAGCAGGTACATCGGAATCAGGGCCACTTCATAGAACATGAACATGGTGAACAGGTCGGTTGAGATGAAGAATCCGAATACTCCGGTGCTCAGCAGGGTGAACCATAAGAAATATTCTTTGGTGAGCGGTTTCAGCTTCCAGGAAGCAAATGTACCGGTAAATACGATGATGGAACTCAGCAGCAGCATTACTACGGAGATACCGTCTACTCCTACAGAGTAACAGATGTGAAGCGGGGCATACCATACGATGCTGTCTGTGAAAAGCATTTCAGCTGTAGCTCCCGCATGGCGCTGTCCGATGTAAGACACCGTGAGGTAAGCCGCAAGTGCCAGCAATAAAGTGGAACCGGCCACCATCACTCCTCTGACTTGATTGACGTTGCGGGCAATCCATAGTCCTAACAACATCAGCAGAGGTATCAATACGAAAAGACTTAATATATTCATAAGCGTATAAGTTCTTCTTTTTTAGTTCAACAGCAAGATAATGTCAGGACAATGATACCTGCCAGGAAATAATGCGTGTAGGTTTGTACCTTTCCACTTTGTATGGGCTGTACGGTTTCTCCAGCTGCGTTGGTACCCCAGGCCATGAAATTCATGAACTGGTCGATGACGTGGCGGTCAAACCATGCCAATGGAGTAGAGATGCAGCGGAAGATGATTTTCTTGGTCACGAACAACCAGATTTCGTCCATGTAGAAACGCTTGTAGGCCGCACGGTGCAAGGTGCTGAAGCGTATGGCCAGCATATCGGCCACAGGTTGCTGTTCGCGGGCGTACATCCAGGTAGCCAAGGCAATGGCGATTACGGCAATAGCGATACTTGTACCGGCTACTGTCCAGTCGAGGTGGATGTCGTAGGATTCACCGTTGGCTGAAACGAAATGTCCGAAAGGAATAAAACCGGCTACGATGGTGACCAGCGCCAGGAACATCAGCGGGAAGGTCATGGTCAGCGGACTTTCATGCGGCACATGGTGTGCATGCAGTTCCTTGTTTTCCTTTCCCCAGAAGATGCAGTAGTACAAACGGAACATATAGAAAGCGGTCATTCCGGCAATGATGGCCATAATCCATCCCATCACAGGGCTGTACTGGAAGCAGGCAGTCAGGATTTCGTCTTTTGAGAAGAATCCGGAGAACGGAGGGATACCTGCGATGGCCAGACAGGCAATCAGGAAGGTGATGTGGGTAATCGGCATGTATTTGCGCAGACCGCCCATGGTTTCCATCTCGTTGCTGTGTACGGCGTGTATGATGCATCCGGCTCCCAAGAAGAGCAGAGCTTTGAACATGGCGTGTGTGAACAGGTGGAACATACTGGCCATGTAACCTAAACCACCTTCATGCGGGTTGGCTGCTGTACAAACACCCAGTGCTACCATCATGAAACCAATCTGTGAGATGGTAGAGAAGGCCAGTACACGTTTTATGTCACTCTGTGCACAGGCTACGCTGGCGGCATAGAATGCAGTGAAAGCACCTACCCAGGCTACCAAGTGGAGTGTGTGCGGCGCAAAGCCGATGAACAAGGGGAACATACGGGCTACCAGATACACTCCGGCTACTACCATCGTGGCGGCATGAATCAGGGCAGATACTGGTGTCGGACCTTCCATGGCATCCGGCAACCAGATGTGCAGCGGGAACATGGCACTCTTTCCGGCACCACCGATGAACATCAGTCCCAATGCCCAGGGAAGTACCATTCCGGCCTGCATCAGGCGTTCGGTTCCAGGGTTGAAGGTGAAAGTCTGCATGTAGTATCCGTAGATAAGGATACCAATCAGGAAGCCCAAGTCAGCAAAACGGGTGACGATAAAGGCTTTCTTGCTGGCAGCAATTGCTTCCGGTTTGGTATAGTAGAAACCAATAAGCAGATAAGAAGACACACCTACCAGCTCCCAGAACACATACATCTGGAAAATGTTGGTAGCTACTACCAGGCCTAACATAGAGAAGGTAAACAACGACAGAAAAGCGTAGTACCGCTGGAAGCCGACTTCACCTTTCATGTAGCCGAAAGAATAGATGTGTACCATCAGTGACACCGTGGAAATAACCACCAGCATCATGACGGAAATCGGATCGAGCAAAATGCCCATGTCGATGTGAAGGGAGGAAGTGAACGGCAGCCATTCAATGTTCCACGGAGTCAGCGTAGGGTAGAGGCCTTCGGCAGTGCGTGGGGCAGAGAAATAATTGAATGCCGTCAGATAGCTCAGCACGGCTACCGCTCCTAACGATAGGGTACCGATTGTGCCTGCTACGCGATGAGGCATTTTCATGCCGGCCAATGCCAGAACCAGGAAGCTCAGCACCGGGAGGGCAAGTATCAGAATTGTATAATCCATAAGCAATTGAATAAAATGTGAGAAAGTTATCCTTTCAAGTCAGTAATATCATCGGTAAGCACCTGTTTCAGGTTGCGATACACATTAATAATGATGGCAATGGCTACAGCCGTTTCAGCTGCGGCAATGGCTATGCCGAACAGGCTGAAGAAATGGCCCTCCAGTTGTCCGGGGAAAAGATAACGGTTGAATACCGCGAAATTGATGTTGGTTGCATTAAGCATCAATTCTACCGAAATCAGCAAAGCCAGCAAGTTTTTGCGGGTAAAGAATCCGTAGATGCCGCAAAACAACATGACGGTACTGATGACGAGGTAGTGAACTACATGAATTTCTATTTCCATAATCTTACTGTGTTATTTTTGTTTACGTGCAATCAGTATCGCACCAATCATACAAGCTAAGAGCAATACACTGACTACCTCAAATGGTAATACAAACTGGTATTTCCCTGTACCAATCAAGGCATGTCCGATGTTTTCTACCGGAAGTTCTACTCCTTGCGGAATCAGGTTCAGGGCAAATCCGTTGGTCATAACTAAGAAAAGCACGAGAGCTGCACCGATAACAATGGTCAGCAATACACTGATGAGCTTGGCGCGGTTTATCTTGTACTTCATATTCTTGTCCGACTGGGTTAGCAGGATGGAGAATACATACAGCACCACGATACCTCCGGCGTAAACCATCAGCTGTACGGCGCTCAGGAAGGTATAGCCCAGGATTCCGTAGATGGCTCCCGTACCTAAAAGAACGAACAGCAGATAAGTAGCGGCACGCAGGATTTTTCCTGTAGTGACAGCTAAAATGGAACAAGCAATGATACAGGCTCCTACGATATAAAATACGATTTCTTGAAGTGATATATTCATATCCGTTTCGTTTTATTTATTTCTTGTTCAGTGTCATGACGAGTTTTTCTTTCTGGAATACCGCATTCTCAAAGTCATTCGTAAACTGAATGGCATTGTGAGGGCAGGCATTGACGCACAGCATGCAGAACATGCAAGAGCCTAAATTGTACTCGTATTTCACCAGGAATTTTTTCTTTTTACCGTCTTCCGTCTCACGCATTTCCGTGGTCAGCCGGATGGTGCCGTTCGGGCAGCTCATCTGACAAAGTCCGCAGGCAATGCAATGGTGATTTCCTTCTTCATCCACCGGCATCACCAGCATGGCCCGGTGACGTTCCGGAATGTGAAGTGTAGTATGGCGGTTTTCAGGATACTGTTCGGTAATTTTCTTCTGGCAGAACACCTTCATGGAAGTACGCATACCTACCAGCAGACTCTTGACTCCACCGACATATCCTTTTAAATATTCTTTAAATCCATTCATAGTCAAAAATTTTTAATCAAAATGTCAGACCAAATACTTTGCATACGGTCATTAATAACAATACGACCAGCGAGAGCGGCATCAGGTATTTCCATTCCAGTGTCAGTACCTGGTCGATACGCAAACGGGGGAAGGTCCAGCGAATCCACATGAGCAGGAAGACGATAAAGAAGGTCTTTCCAATGAACCATACAAATCCGGGGATGTAGTCCATCACCATGTTCAGTCCGTCGAGTCCGGCAATGTGCAAGGGCATCCAGCCTCCCAAGAACAGCGTGGTGGCGATACCGGCAGTAATGAACAGGTTCAAGTATTCGGCCAGATAGAAGAATCCGAAATGCATACCCGAATATTCTGTGTGGTATCCGGCGGTCAACTCCTGTTCTGCTTCTGCCAAGTCGAACGGACCACGGTTGGCTTCCGCGTTTCCGGCAATCAGGTAGATGATGAAAGCCATGATGGCAGGAATGTGTCCTTTGAAAATGTTCCATCCGTTGGCCTGACCTTCTACGATGGTCTGAATATCCATGGCACCACTCATTACGACCATGGTCAGTACGCTGAGGCCGATAGAAAAGCTCGTAGCTGATAATCATGGCTCCACTTCGTACGGCACCAATCAATGTATATTTACTGTTACTACTCCATCCGGCCAGCAAAATACCCAATACACCGATGGAAGAAGCTGCCAGCACAAAGAAGATACCGATGTTCATGTGAAGGATTTCTCCACCTTTATTCCATGGAAGACAAGAGAATGTCAGAATGGAAGCAAGAATTACCAGGAACGGAGCCAAAGCATAAAGAAAATGGTCGGAATGCTTCAGGCTGATGATTTCCTTGGTAAGGATTTTCAATACGTCGGCAGGTACTTGCAGTAAACCTCCTTTTCCTCCTACACGGTTCGGACCGATACGGCACTGGAAAGCCGCACAGACTTTACGTTCCATGTAGATAAGAATGATGGCCAGTACCGCGTACATGACGAGGATAAATACTCCCACAACGAGTCCTTCCAATGTAAGTGCCAGCCATTCAGGCATTACACTGCAAAGGAATGCATGAATCTGCATGAGCAGCGGGCTGAGATTATAATAATCTAAAAACATAATTCTTTTATTTTTTCAGTTTTCTGTAATGATTGTTCCTCTGTTTGTGTGGAGATTAACGGTCAATGTCAGGGATGACAAAGTCGAGTGTACCTCCAATGGCAATTAAGTCGGCAATTTTAGCTCCACGGCAAACGGTGTCCATGGCGTGAACCAACGGAAGTCCGGTGGAACGGTAGTGCAGACGGTAAGGAACTTTATCACCATGGCTTTCCAATACCACATCAAACTCTCCACGACTGGTTTCTACCGATGAAGTGAATACACCTTCCGGCAACTTGATGATGGGTTTGGTCTTGGCACGGAATTCTCCTTCCGGAATATTGTCAATCAGTTGCTCGATGATATGGCAAGACTCCATGATTTCGTCCATACGTACCATGTAGCGGGCAAAGGAATCACCTTCCGTGTACACAATCTCCTTAAAGTCCACCTTGTCGTAGAGTGCGTACGGATGATGCTTGCGCACGTCGTTAGCCCATCCGGAAGCACGTCCGGTACCTCCTGTGCATCCCAGTGAGATGGCGTCTTCTTTTGACAAGACTCCTACACCTTTTAGACGGGTATCGGCAATGACGTTTGAAGTAAAGATGTCATGATAATCCTGAATTACACTACGCAAGTGTTTGATAAAGTCTTTCACTTTCTGCTGGAAGGTAGGATGAATGTCAGCTTGTACGCCTCCAATCATGTTGTAGTTCTGAATCAGACGGCCTCCGGTAGTTTCTTCAAAAATATCCAGAATCATCTCACGTTCACGGAAACCATAGAAGAAAGGAGTCAGTCCACCCATATCCATGACCAGACAGGAGTAGAACAGCAAGTGTGAATCGATACGCTGCAACTCGTCCATGATGGTACGGATGTATTGAGCACGTTCCGGTACTTCTATTCCGGCAGCTTTTTCAATACACATACACAACGCATGGCGATTCTGGTGTGCACTCAGGTAGTCCAGACGGTCGGTCAAGGCTAATGTCTGCGGGTAGGTGAGGCTCTCGTTCATTTTTTCAATGCCTCGGTGGATATATCCCAGTATCGGGTCAATCTTACGGATGTTTTCTCCGTCGAGAGAGGTACGCATACGCAATACACCATGTGTAGAAGGGTGCTGCGGACCGATGTTTACCACAAAATCATCTTCTCCAAACACCACGTTTTTACGACCCTCAAGAGTGCCGTCGGGGCGGAGGAAGTATTCATCTGTCATATCGGCATTTTCCTCGTTGTCCAGTCGAAGTGGGTTGGAGTTCATGTCATAATCCTTTCGCATAGGATAGCCAATCCAGTCTTCACGCAAGAAGATACGGCGCATATCCGGATGATTCAGGAAGCAGATACCGAAGAAGTCGTACACTTCACGTTCTTTAATCAGGGCCGTTTTCCACAAGTCGCTTACTGTGGGGAGCAATGCCTTTTCACGGTCTGTTGTTACCGCTTTGAGTGTGATTCTTGCCCCCGTGCGGGTAGATTCCAGTAAGTAAAGCGCACCTAAGCCTTCTTCACCCCAGTCCATTCCCACGATGTCGCGCAAGAAATCCATGGGATTTTCTTTGTCATTCAGTAATGTCTCAGCTATCTGGTGTAATTTTTCTGCCGGGACTTTTACGACAGTCTCTCCTGTCTGACTGATTTCGGCTTCAGGAATAATGCTTGTTATTTTTTCAATTTCCATTTGCATTTTCTTTTTCGTATGGTTTATTCCTCTTTTTCTTTACGGTTTACTTCTCCTAAGAAGCGCTCCACTTTGATTTTACGTTGAAGCTGCATCATGCCATAGAAGAAAGCTTCCGGTCGGGGAGGACATCCCAGAATGTACACGTCTACCGGAATAATCTTGTCAATACCGTTTACTACGTGGTAAGATTTGATGAAAGGACCTCCGGAGATAGTACATCCACCTACTGCCACTACGTATTTAGGTTCTGCCATCTGGTCATACAGACGTTTCAATACCGGAGCCATTTTGTGTGTGATGGTTCCCAACACCATGATCATGTCGGCCTGACGAGGGGAGTTTCGGGTTACCTCAAACCCAAAGCGGGCCATATCATAACGGGCTGCGCCAAGCGCCATAAATTCGATGGCACAACAGCTGGTTCCGAAAGTCAGACTCCAGAGCGAATTGCTTCGTCCCCAGTTAATCAGTTCGTCCACTGTTCCCAGTACGATTCCGGCTCCGTCCATGTTCAGACGACGTACCATTTCTTCCAGATAATCATTGTTCTTGAAGTCATCATACTCCATAGAACGAATAGAGGTAGCTTTTTTTACTTCCATTCAAGAGCTCCTTTCCGCCAGGCGTATGCCAGGCCCAAAATTAAAACTACCAGGAAGAAACCTACACTGACCAGTGCATATACTCCTACCTGGTCTGCCACTACAGCCCAAGGAAAGAGAAATACCGTTTCAATGTCGAACATCAGGAACAAGATAGCAAACAGGTAGTAACCTGCTTTGAAATTGCACCCATGATTGTCCACGCGTAGGAATACCACATTCGTACGGTTCTCCCTTCTGCGGATTGAATGACCGTGGAGCAAGTAATTTTGCGATGGTCATTGCTGCCACAACAAGGACGATAGCAGTCAGAATAACGACAATAATAAATGTAAAAAACATATATCTAAGAATTTTTGATGATACATATAGATAGCAAATTGCTTCCGTTACACCGCAAGCCTCTGTCTGCAATGTATCGGAACAATCTATTTTAAACTGTTCTTAGATAGTATTAAATAAGGATTTTTTTGAGGGTATATAGATAATAGAATTTATCTAATTGTGTATAAGGATGTGTGGAATATACAGAACAGACCAGCCCTAAATGTGTGGGTGGTCTGGAAATAAAGTCTTGTCCAAACGAGAATACCGGCAGGAAAAACTTACCGTCCAGGTTTTTCTGGGTTTGTATGAATAAAATTTTCTGCGGAATATCTGCTTGTCTGTTGGCTATCAGAAAGTCAAGCGTTTTCGAAGGAATATTGTCCGGATGCTGGTAGATGAAATCAGCCGATTGGGTTTCCTCTGCTGTATTGTTCTCATTGAGCACGGTGGAATAAAGCGTAAAGAAGTTTGCTCCTACGAGTACACTCATAAGAGTAATTAGGGATATACAAGCAAAAATCTTCCACTTATTCATGCTAATACCTTCAAAAACGTTGCAAATGTAGCCATTTATTTTGATTCATGAATCTGTATTTTCATTAATTTTTCTTGTCAGGCAGTTTGCTCTGTTTTTAGAAAGGATAACCAATGGCAAAATGAATACCCATTCCGTCCTTGAATTTAGGGATATTATAGTATCCACTTTTTTCGGTGTCGTATGGCACATGAAGGGCAAAACCGAAGTCCAGTCTCAGAATCAGGAAGGAAAGGTCATAACGAATTCCTACTCCAGTTCCCAATGCAATGCTGTCAAAGAAATGTCGGAGACTGAATTCTGCACCGGGGCGAGCTTCATCCTTGCGCATAAGCCATACGTTTCCAGCATCTAAAAAGGTAGCTCCGTTTAAGTTTCCGCCCAAAAAATTGGATAAGATGCGGAAACGGTATTCCAGGTTGGCTTCCAGTTTAATGTCTCCAGTTTCATCCACGTAGGAATAACCGGAATTGTTGGCCGGATGGAATCTTCCCGGACCGATGGAGCGTACGGTAAAGGCACGAATACTGTTGGCACCTCCCACATAGAACTGTTCGCTATAAGGTGCGATTGTCTTGTTTCCGTATGCCCATATCACTCCTCCCATCAGTCGGGTAGCTAACTGCTGCTTTTCACTGATGTGGTAGGTATATCTTACTTCTGAAGAATATTTCAGGAACTGCGCAAACGGATTTCCCAACAGTTCCTTTTCCTTTTTGCTGAATTTCTGTCCAAAAGCCGCATAAATGACGGATGTCACATTTCCGGCAGAGGTGAGCGAGTTTTCCCACCACACGCGGTTCTTTTTCTTCCGGTAGCTATTGTCGTAGGTAACCGTGTAGGTCAGCGACGGAATGAACTGGTCGTCCAAACTATGGAACAGCATCGGGTTGGCGTTGGCAATGGAGTCAAAACGTGCGGTACGGTGCTGCAAGGTATTGAACGCCAGGTGAATTGGAGTTACGGTATGCTTGATGCTGCGTTTCGGTTGAAAACTATAGGATACGGTACCTCCGAATGACAACATCTTGAAGTAACGGGCACGGTTCACCTGTTCTGCGTAAATCTTAAAATTGGTTTCAGACGGGAAACGGAAGGGGTCTACCCGGTTTTTAATCCAGGGTAAGACCAATCGTGGAAAATTCAGAGAGAGGGCAGCCCCCAGCTCGTAAGAATTCATCACAGAACTTTCCCCGTCTACAGTAGAACTGGTCTGCCATTCGTATGAACCTTTCAACTCTAAGTTCAATGAAGCACCCATTCTTTTGAAATTCTTCTTTGAAAGATTGAATTTGGCTCCCGGTCCTGTTTGCTTGGTACTCTTGGTGGTAACATTAAGTTCCAGTTCGCTGTCGTAAGGCAGGTCGAACATGGCGTTGACCGTAATGTCCAGGGTATCTCTTCCCGGACGAGGAGTATAGTTAAAGTCATTGTATTTGAACACGCCTAATCTGGATAATGCCTGCTGGGTATAGTTCTGGCGTTGCTGGGAATACATTTCTCCACTTTTATAAAGAAAGCGTCGGCGGAGTACCCCATATCGTATGCCCGGCTTTTTCCCTGCATAATTAATGGTGAAGTTATGAAAATTCAATGAATCATTGGGTTGTTCTCCATTATGTCCTACCAGATTGATGCTTGTCTTTCCAATGTAGTAAGTGCGTAATCCCTCTTCCGGAATATTATGTTTCTGTACAACTCTTAAGTTGACATAACCAGGACGAATCAATGTGTCGGCCATGAACGTAATAAAGTCAGGGCGATAGAAATAATATCCGTTGTTACGAAATAGTTCTACCAGGCGATTCCTCTCTTCGTCCAGTTTATTGACAGTGAACGCATCTTCTTTTATTAGCAGGCGTTTACTATATGTCGCATGAATCAGACTGTCTTCCTTGGGTGAAAATCCTACATAAGTAACAGAGTCTAATTTGTAACGTTGTCCGGTGTATATGGTATAATTTAATTTGGCTTTCTTCGGATTCTTGGCAGTATCTACCTGCACTGTCACATTACCCTGGAAAAAACCATTCTCACGTAAAACATTACTTGCTACCTTTGTACGGGTATCAGGGTTGACGGTAGATACATAAATCGGGTCAGCGGCCAGTTTCTTGAAAATCCATTTGCCAATGCCTTTTTCGTATCGTTCAAACCGGTTATACACCCATAATCCCAATGGGAAAGGGATACGGAGGTTGGGGCTGCCGAAAAATGAATTGTTCGGTGCCACGTTCAATGCGCCTTGTACTTCTTCCAAAGTAGCTTCTCCATTATCGGCTTCATTGTATCCCACAATTTTAGGAGTCGGTGTACCGATATAGAGCAACTCATCTTCCGGAAGATGCTTGGTTGTGGAACATCCGGTTATGATAAATAACAGAAGTCCTGCCAGTAACAGTTTATTTATTCTTCTCTTCCTCATTTTCATCTTCTTCTTTTTTTCGACTTCAGGCTGCGGTCTTTTCTTCTTTCTGAAAATAAACAATTCGCCCACTTTACTAACTTTCTTGCGCAGTACAATACCAGCTCCGGTTTCTATTACTTCTCCATCAAGCACACTTTCGTAGTTCTTGTCATGGAAAAGCTTGACGTAGCGAGTACCACTGTTGTCCAGACGATATTCTAATGAGATATTATCAATAAACGACTCGTCCTGCTGCACATTGTTACCGGTGGATACTTTTCCACCAATTACCACTCGGATACGGTTGTTCCAGAATCTCTTGGCAAACTGGAAGTTATAATCCGTAGATGTCTGTCCGGTTTCTTCTCCGTTATTGGTCTCTATACCGAAATTCACATCAATGGTCTTGAGGGCACTTCCAGCCACTTTGGAAATCTGGTCTTGCAGGAAAGAGTTCATGACACTGCTTCCACCACCTCCCAGTGTACTACCTTCCGTCAGGTACATACCTGTTACCAGCATGGTTACCGCTACCTTGTTCTTTTCTTCAGCCGACATGGATGCCAACTCGTTTTGCATGGTACCGTCATCCGGGGCGTCAATGATAAAGGTAAATCCTAAATTCTCCAGTGTATTGGTGATGTTGACACCCACATCGAAGTTGACCATGCGCGAAGCCTGCCCTTCTTGTGCCACTGAAGAACGTATTCTTTCCGTCGCTTTTATACTCATGAGAGGGTTCATCGCATTTCCATTCCATTGTATGTAACTTCCGCTTTGAATATGGAAGGTCTTTAACTGGATAATCGGGAGCTGGTATTTCATTTCACCACTTAGCAGAGAATACCTTCCATTCAGGATGATGTTGCCTTCCGGGGTATATTGGAAGGACAAGTCACCACCTCCTTCAAAGTACATGTAGTTGCTTCCCTTTTCATCCATATTGACACGACACTGTACCCCCTCGTCTATGTGTAAGGTCATCAGCATGTCAATACCTCCCAGTGAGAGGGCTGGAAGAACCCTTCTTTGTGCAGAAGTCGTATCGCTGAAGTTGGTGAAAGTTACCGTTTCTCCCAGACGGTCTTCTACAGTCAGCGGAGAATCCTGCAGGATATAGGTAAAGTTACTGTTACCCAGAATATTCATGTTACCGCGTATATTCATGTTATCCGGTGTACCTTTAAGGGTAGAGTGGAAATCCACGTACAACTTTCCATATACAAGCGATTGTTTGGTCTGCTTGGCATTCAGCAATTCAAAATTGTTGGCATCCATCTTCAGGTTCATTTTCATCTGACTGAAATCGGCCATGTCTACGTCTCCGTTAATGGTGAACGGAGTTTTTCCTTTGGTGAAGATCTTGAAACGGTTAAATGTAAGCTTGCTGTCCTTAATTTCTACCGGTTTGTCATCAAATCGGAGATTCAGAGAAGCTTGCGGCACATATAGATTTACGCTATCGAGGTTGATTTTTCCGTTCATGAGCGGTTGGGAAGCATTGCCGGACATTTGCATGGTACCGTCAATATCTCCACTCAGCATAGCCATCTTACCTGGGATAAAAGAGTTGGCTATTTCCAGCGGGAAGTGATGTAATGTCATACGTGCATCTATCCGGTCCTCTTTTTGTTCCTTTTCTTCAGCCGGGAAGTATGAACCTTCTATACTGATTATTTCCTTGTCATTCTGCGTGATGAGGCTGTTGATATGCTGTTCACCGCTTTGCTTAGGGAGGTAAACTGCACTCAAGGTCCAGTCGCCCATGGCTATCCCGTTATAGCTGAGCTTGTTGATGCTGTTTTCAAGAGAAATCTGATCCATGCCGTCTTCTGTCTGCACATAATGTGCTTCAGAGTTAATCACACCCTCGATGTCTGGCATGTATGGAATCACTCGTTTGAATTCTCCAATGTTAATCTGAGTCAGGGATAGAGTCAAATCCTGCCGTGCCGTAGAATCTGGAGTAGAATAGAAACTCAGTCCGGTACGCAATTCATCGTAAATGGACAAATTGGCCATGATTCGTCCGTCATCTCTCAGATAGATATAATTATCCGGGTTCACCGTAAACTTACGGTATACTAAGATAGGGTCAAATGGGGTGATGTGGAGACTGATTCCGCCTTTTTGCAGGCCAGCCACCATACCTATATTTACTCCACATTCTTTTTTACCGTTCAGATATTCAATGGTTGCATTTGCTTTGTCAGCTCCAATATCTCCATTTAGCATAATATCGAATGCCTCCTGGAACGGTTTGTCATTGGCAATCACTCCGCTGCTGAATAAAATTTTCTCCGGTTGCTGGGTCGCATTGAAATAGATGGTGTCGAGGGCTAAACTATCTGTCTTTAATCCGTAAAGGTTTATTGACGCATTCAAGCCTTCTATAGGGGAGGTGCGTATATTCACATTCATGCGGTCGAAATTTATCTTTTTGATGGCCAGTGTATTGGAGATAGGGTTGTCCTTCCCTGCAAAGATTCTGAACTGGGTTTCTGGCCACAACTCACGAAGAGCTGCCTGATCAATTGATTTTTGCTTCCATTGTGTGCTTAGTGCATCCGTCAGTTTGGTTATCTGATTGCCTAACTCATCAATGCCTCCTCGGCTTCTGAATAAAAACGTCAGGTCACCCGCATTCGCGTAGCTCCTGATAGAATCGCGTGCAGTACTGAATCCGAAATGTATATCTTTCGTCTTAAATGTCTTTTTTTCAGTGATTAAATTTATGTCTTTTACAGACAAACGGACCCCATGACTCTTTTTCATGTCTGTTTTCAGGTGAATGTCGATATTTTCGGTAGTCTTTAACGGAGAGTTGAGCAATTTCATTCCGTATAAGTCCAGGCTCTTCACTTGAATCAACATATCCGCAGCAATTGCAGAAGGGCGTAGAGATGCATCTAACTGAGATGAAATGTTCATCAAGTTATCATTCACATCCAAGTTGAGATTCGCTTTTGACTCTTTCAGGGCTGCATTAAGCTGTACGCCAGAGAAGATACGGGTTCCCCATTGAAGGTGATTGAGTCCGGCATTGGCTGTTAATGTAGTTCGTTTAGAGAAAATGTCTGTTCCTGCTCCTTCAAGTTGCATACCAGCAGAGAGATAAAACAACGAATCAGCTGGCAGGAAATCATGCAGGTTTAGCTCGCTGATTTGTAAATCTGCCTTATAAGCCTCTTTAAGGAGGTTGTATTCCGCATTTAGCTGTACTTTTCCTTCCTTCTGGCTTAATGTAGTTTCGGTAAACAAGTCGTTACCTTTCATACCGGCCTTCCCATGTATATTCATTCCTGACGGAATAACTACTCCGCCGGTCAGACTACTCAGGAAATCCATTTTGTAGAAATCTGAATTCAGGTTGATGACTCCCTCTCTGGAAAGACTGTCGAGCACATTCTTTACTGTTCCATCCATTTCCATCCGGAAACAGTCGGGAATCTTAACCTGACAAGTGGTTAGTTTCAAATCACTCAAACTTCCATCTATCCCAATACGTATTTGTAATGGAGCCGCAGGGAAGGATTGAATAAATTCTTGTGGCATGTCTGGAATCAATTTGCACAAATCAGCTTTACCGATTTCAGCCATGAACTGCCCGTTCAATACGCCGTCCTGATTCTGTTCTGTGACCGACCAGTCTATCGTAGCTTTGAGAGCCAGAAAAGAATTTGCAGTTTTGATTTGTAAAGAAGGCACACGTATGGCTTTCTCGTCTGCCTGTAATTGCCCCTCGGTCGATTTGATTTCCAGCCCCGAACGCTCTTTCAGTTCGAACTGATGCAGTAATGCCCGGATGTTATTCCCCTGATAGTATAGAGAATCCATCTGTAAATTGATGTCGGTCACTGCAATATGTGACGGATCCAATCCCTTCTCTATAGGAGGTGTATTCCCAGAGTTATAGTATAATCCACTTTGTAAAAGCTTAAATTCTTTAGCGGAATAAGCCGCTTTATGCAAGTCAACCGTCGTCTCTTAAAGAAGCATTCCCGACTTTAAGCCCTAAATTCATGGAGTCAAGCGGCTATCCATCTGAAAGTCCACATTGGCCAATCAATCTTTTCTAATTTAAACTTCCAGAATGTAGGTGCACTTTGGGTGGTGTCTTGTGCGGTTGTATCTGCCAGACATAGTTTCAGATTGGCATCTTTCAGTGTGAGCTCGTTGAGTACAGCTGTTTCCGGCGTCAAGTCAACTCCATGCGATTTCAAGAAAAGTTCTCCCAGGTTTCCCTGCAAGGACATTCCCTCAATCAGGTCGACCGTATTGACCGAAGCGTTTTTCAGTTCCACTCCATCAATCTCTATCTGCTTCTTTACCAGAGGAAGTAGTTGAATCTTTACGGTTAGTTTTTCCACATTCAGGAGCGTATCCTGAGGGTTGGTAACCGTGGTTTCATGGACGACTAAATTTAGTGGAAAAGAAAGCGAAATTCGTTGTATATGAATGTTCATTCCCGTAGCTTGCGAAGCGTATGATGTCGCCTTATCCACAATAAAATTCTGGATAGCAGGTATATAAATTAATATACACAAGATTATAAAAAGGATAAATGGACTTGCTAATGCAATTCCTCCCCATTTTATATATTTTTTCATATACAGTTTGATCATTAGTTATGCGAATATATAAAAAAGAACCCAAAGGTGATACATTTTGTTTATGACAATGAGTTGAAATCACATTATTTGTTTACCTTTGCGTAGTTACTAATTTTAATACAATTCTATGAAACCAACTTTATTTGTACTGGCTGCCGGTATGGGGAGTCGTTACGGTGGCTTAAAACAGCTTGATGGACTGGGTCCTAACGGTGAAACAATCATGGATTATTCAATTTTTGATGCTATCCGTGGTGGTTTCGGGAAATTGGTTTTCGTAATCCGTCGTGATTTTGAAAAAGATTTCCGTGAAAAGATTGTAAGTAAATATGAAAATCATATTCCTGTGGAAGTTGTGTTCCAGGATTTGAACGACCTGCCTGCTGGCTTTACTTGTCCGGAAGGCCGTGTTAAACCTTGGGGAACAAACCATGCAGTGTTGATGGGTAAGAATGTAATTAAAGAACCATTTGCCGTAATCAACGCTGACGACTTCTATGGACGTGACAGTTTTGCCGTATTGGGCAAATACTTGTCAGAATTGCCAGAAGGTGCAAAGAATGACTATAGCATGGTAGGTTTCCGTGTAGGAAACACTTTGTCAGAAAGTGGAACTGTTGCTCGTGGTGTATGTGCAACTGATGAAAATGCCCATCTGACAACAGTCGTTGAACGTACAGAAATTATGCGTGTAGACGGTGTGGTTTCTTACAAGGATGAAGAAGGTAAATGGGTTGGTATCGAAGATAATACTCCGGTTTCAATGAACATGTGGGGATTCACTCCTGACTACTTCGAACATTCAGAAAAATATTTCGTAGAATTCCTGAAAGAAAATATCAGCAACTTGAAGTGTGAATACTTCATTCCGTTGATGGTGAATAAGCTGATCAATGAAGGAACTGCTACTGTAAAAGTACTGGATACTACTTCTAAGTGGTTTGGTGTGACATACGCTGCTGACCGTCAGAGTGTAGTTGACAAGATTCAGGCTTTGGTAGATGCCGGTGAGTATCCTGCTAAATTGTTCTGATTAGAAAACAGATTATAATATTTAATAAGTAAGACCGGGATTGCAGAAATGTGATTCCGGTTTTTTCATGATATAAACTTGATTCGTCGATATTAATCTTTAGGATTAGGTGGAATAGGTTAATTTTAAATAGGGGTGATTATAAAAAAGAGAACTGCCTAAGATTACATTATTGTATTCTTAGACAGTTCTTTTAATGTAATTACTATAGTAGAACTATTTTGAGTAAAAGAATTTTTAGATTTGAATAAATCAATAGGATGGATTCTGTTTTATTTGAGGGTTTGCATCTATTTCAGCCTGAGGAATAGGCATAATAGTTCTATAATCATTCCAGTTTACGGTTATCAAATCTTCTCCATTTAAGAAATGTGTTCCTCCTTTTCTTTCAACAGTATCTCCAACACGTAAAATGTCATATAGTCTATGACCTTCCATCACTAGTTCTTTTCTGCGTTCTTTCTTGATTAAGTCAATAGTTGCTGTAATTTTAGTGTTGTTAGGGTTCGCACGATGTCGTATTTGATATAGGTATTCATCGGCTAATTTTTGGTCGGGAGTATTTTTTCTTAATGCAGCTTCTGCTCCAATCAAATAAATGTCAGACAAGCGGATAACCCGGATGTTGTTGACAATTACGTTACCATCAAGCCCCGGATATTTATTTATAACCCGTTTTTTACCTTCTTTATCATTAATTAGTAGTCCCAATCGTACGTCTGAAGGATCTTCATTTAATAAGTTTAAAAAATCTGTAGTAGCTACCATTGCTCCATATGAACTTGGTGCAACAACGGCTCCAATAAGTTCTCTAGATCCACTATACATTGTAGAGGATAAGTCTAAATCAAAGATTGACTCGCTATTTTCACGTTTTCCCCACATTTCAATATATTCAGAATTAGGAACTAAAGTGTATCCACCATGTTCAACGACATCTTTGGCATAATTATAAGCCTCATCATAATTTCCTTTGTATAGATTAACACGGGCTATTAGGGCTTTTACTCCCCAACGATTGATATGACCGTATGTCTTATTTTCACTTATCAGATTTAAAGCATTTGTTAAATCTGTTAGAACCGCTTCATATCCTTGCGCAACGGTAAGGCGTTCTGGTAAAGCTGTAGCATCAAGTACTGATGTAACAACAGGAACTCCTAAAGATGCTCCATTATCTTTTTGATAAGGTGTTCCATAGGTAATCAGAAGGTTGAAATGTGCTAAGGCTCTAATAGCTAATGCTTCGCCTTGTGAATTTTTTGTGACATCAGTCATTGGGATATTACCTTCTTCAATGGCTTCTAAAAGAACATTTGCACGGTTTATCAATACATAGGGAACATACCAAAGTGATTCTTTGGCATTATTTTGCCTATCGGTAAAACGATAGAAATTTCTCGGTGCGATCTCCAACCATGCGGGTTTGTATATCATCACCTCCAACCTCTGGGCGAGTGATAAAATCAGTTCCATAATAATTATAAGATACGTTACTTGTGGGATCTGTTACACTGATAAGTCCTTGATAAAGGCCATTTACTGCAGTTTTTGTATCTTCCTCAGTCGTAATTGCTCCTTCGCTAACTAACGAATCGCTAGGCAGTGTTGTCAAATAATCATCACACGAAGACAACAATGTAGCTCCTGTTAGCATAGCTGCAAATATAGTATTTATAGTTGTTTTCATTGTTTCTTTTGTTAAATTCCTAATTCAATACCAAATGTAACGGTCTTTAGATTGGGAAGTCCCATTGTTGGGATTCCATTTACTGGCATTTCTGGGTCAGCATATTTATATGAGGTCCAAGTTAGCAAATTGCTACCTGAGATAAAGACGCGTACATTGTTTAGTTGTGCTTTATTAATCCATTTTTGTGGAAGTGAATAAGAAAGACTTAAAGATTTCAAGCGTAAATAATTCAAATCTTTCATAAAACGTGAGCTTCCATAATTTCCCCATTTATAATTATTGATTCGACGAGGAACATCTGTTACGTCACCCGGCTTTTGCCATCTATTTAACTGCTCTGTTGACATGTTAAACCATACCTGGTAACCATCGGTATCGGTATAGCTGGTTCTCCATGTGTCAAAGACCTTTCCACCTAATGAGAAGTTGAAAAGCATGCTCAACTCTAACCCTTTCCATGAAACTGAGTTTCTCCATCCACCAGTTAGCTTAGGATCCGGTTTACCAATAATTACACGTTGCGCTTGAGTTGGGTCTTTTGTCAACTCTCTGTTTATGCTACCATCTTCGTTGACTGTATTTAATACCCATTGTTCCTCACCGGTTTGTGGGTCTACACCAGCCCATTCACGGCTCCACCATGAATAGTATGATTCTCCTTCACGAATAATACTGGTACCATCAATGATATCTTTTCCTCCATAAAGCTTGGTTACTTTATTGCTATTGTGTGATAATGCTAAACCTGTATTCCATCTTACTTGTGAATGCTTGAATACGTCCACGTTGATGTCTACTTCTACACCTTGATTTTTCATTTCACCAACATTCTTCAACATTGTTTGGAAACCCACAGCCATTGATGTAGGAACATCTTGTAACAAATCGCTTGTACGACGTGTATAATAATCGAATGTAATGTTTAAGCGGTCAAAAAGACGGGCGTCGAATCCAATGTTGAGATTCTTATTCTTTTCCCATGACAGGTCAGGATTGGGAACGGAAGTAGGAGCAGAGCCTGGTTTGTCTTGATAGTTATATCCATATCCATATAGACTTAAATGACTATAATATGAATTGGGAAGAGTACCATTAATACCATAAGATGCTCTTATTTTCAAATCGTTTAGCCATGTTAAATCATGCAAGAACTCTTCCTGTGTCATTCTCCATGCTGCAGAAACTGACCAGAAATTAGCCCAACGGTTGTTGGCTCCTAAGCGTGAACTCCCATCACGACGGAAATTTCCTGATATATAGTATTTGTTGTCATAATCATAATTTACGCGAGACAAAAGTGACAGCAAATGGTCTTGCTCATAATAAGCAGCTCCTTCCATTGGAGTTGCGGCATTGACAGATTCTGGTAGTTTATTGTGTGGATATCCACCTTGTGTGGCTAAATACATACTCAATACGACGGTCATCCACATCCCATCCAACTAATACATCCAAATTGTGCTTCTGATTAAAAGTCTTTATATAGTTTAATGTGGTAGAAGAGTAAATATTGTTTTGGTTCAAAATATAATTGGCACCTATACCTCCCATTTGGCTACCATTATTTGAATCTAAAGGCCAATAAGTCAGTGATCTATTAGATACATAGTCATAACTTACATTTTCTTTAAGGGTTAATCCGTCAAGAATCTCATAAGAAGCCCATAAATTATTTAAACTTCTAAATACATTTGATTCATTTTTATCCTTTTGCAAATCTTCTATTGGGTGTGAACTTGGGAAATAAGCCTGAATAATTGGGTTTGACATATCATAGTTCCCTTCTTCATCATAAATTCGTATGTTAGGGGTAATCACATAGTTAAGCAAGAAGAAAGGATTGGCATAAGCTGTTCCTTCACTAACAACAGAAGACTTCTGTTTTGCTAGTGAAATATTTGCTCCCATTTGCCATTTATTATCTGCAGAACGGTGAGTTGCATTAATACGTCCGATAAATCCATCCATTTTAGAGTTGTTGGCTTTACCTTGGTCTTTTTTGTATGCTAAAGAAGCAAAGAATGAATTTCGTTCATCACCTCCTTGAGCAGAGAATTCGTAGTTTTGTGAGGAACCATGTTTGCGAAATAAAGCAGATTCCCAGTTTTCATTATAGTCAGGTGCATAAGTATCGGCTGCAGCCTGAGCGTAAGCCTTTGCCTGTTCTTCTGTGGCTGGAGTATAATTGCCGTCTGCATCAGGGATACCATAGAGTACAGCTTCGTTATAAGCTCCTTCATAGGTTAATTCTCGGCGTTGAGTACCATTTACATTTTCACGATTTTTCATAGCCCAATCAGAGAAACCCCAGTTTGCTTTAAAGTTAATACGAGTCTTTCCTGCTTTTCCTTTTTTTGTCGTAATTAGGATTACACCATTGGCTGCTCTCGATCCATACAACGAGGCTGCTGCTGCATCTTTTAACACTGTAATATTTTCAATGTCACTGGGGTTAATAGAGGACATGATGTTAAATGATTTGCTGTCTCCTGAAACAGCTGAAATAGCTACGTCTCCGGAAACAACAGGAACACCATCTACTACATATAAAGGTTCATTAGTTGCATTCATTGAACCTGTACCTCTTACGCGAATTTCTAATGCAGCGCCAGGTTGTCCACTGTTACTGTTTATTGTCAAGCCAGGAGTTGTACCAGCAAGAGCCTGCTCAAAAGATGTGACAGGAATATCCTTTAAAGCTTTCGCGCCATCTACAGAAGCGGCAGCTCCTGTAAATGATGACTTTTTAGCCGTACCATATGCAACAACCATTACTTCATCAAGTTGTTCGGCATCAGATTTCAACACCACTTTTACGATAGGCTTAATCTTCACTTCCTGCGACTGCATTCCGATGAAAGAAATAACCAAAGTTCCGGCGGAACTACAAATTTAAGTAACCAGCTGGTAATGAAGTAAATAAAAATCCTATCGTCTATTCAGAGTATGATGCATAATGATTTGCAGATTAATCTCGAATACCAGTTTTCTACTAAGACTCTACTGATGAATTGGACTGAAAAAAACTGTAGTGTACTAAATAAGTTGACACAATTTATTTAGTAACATGCGTAAAAATCGAAAGTACTCAAAGTCAGAATGTCTGTCTTATCTGGAAGAATACATGTGTTCTTCCCAGAATCACAGTGAATTTGAACGAGAAAAAGGTCTGAAACGTACCACAATTAGCCGCTGGCTTCGTATCTTTGGGATTGAAGATAAACCAAGTCCCATTATGAGCAAGAAACTAAGTCAGACGGAACAGGAGCTTCATGACCGTATTCATG
>ENA-OQDC01000071-OQDC01000071.1-human-gut-metagenome-genome-assembly--contig:-NODE-71-length-72763-cov-7.953646_pt1 | contig 72763 bp, 64 predicted proteins | sample MGYA00242770_ERZ504601 | MGnify/ENA primary metagenome ERZ504601 (study PRJEB26092, sample SAMD00036305) | human gut metagenome | host: Homo sapiens | study: EMG produced TPA metagenomics assembly of...
TCACTGGCTCACTGCGTCTACAGTTCTGACGCAGAGCTCTCTCTCATGAAAGAACGGGGCGTATTCATCGCACACTGTCCACAGTCCAATACGAATCTTTCTTCCGGTATCGCACCGACAAGACGCTATATTGAAGAAGGGCTCCATATCGGACTCGGTACAGACATTGCAGGCGGACATTCCCTTTCCATGCTCCGTGCGATTGCAGATGCCATTCAGGTATCCAAGCTTCGCTGGAGACTGGTGGACGATTCCCTCAAACCAGCTTTCACTGGAAGAAGCCTTTTATATGGCTACCATGGGTGGCGGTGCAATTTTTCGGAAAAGTCGGGACTTTCGCGGAAGGCTATGAGTTTGATGCACTGATTCTGGATGACAGCAAACTCCGGCATCCTCAGCCTCTGACGGCCAGAGAACGTCTGGAACGACTGATCTATCTCTCAGATGACAGCTGCATCACCGGAAAATATATTTCCGGAAACAAAATCTTTTAGTGCATACGTCTGCACAACACGAAGGGGGTACTTATATGAATCTCGACAAAATTTTCCACCTGAAAGAAAATCACACAGATGTCAAAACTGAGGTTATGGCAGGAATCACTACCTTTATGACAATGGCTTATATTCTGGCCGTCAATCCAAACATCCTGTCTGCTTCCGGCATGGACCGCGGCTCTGTCTTCACCGCCACCGCACTGTCCGCATTCATTGCCACCTGTCTGATGGCGCTTCTGTCCAACTATCCGTTCGTTCTTGCTCCTGGTATGGGACTGAACGCATACTTTACCTACACAGTAGTTCTCGGTATGGGATACACCTGGCAGCAGGCACTTGCAGCAGTCTTTGCAGAAGGTATCATTTTTATCCTGCTTTCTCTTACCAATGTACGTGAAGCGATCTTCAACTCCATTCCGATGAACCTGAAACACGCAGTATCCGTAGGTATCGGTCTCTTTATCGCATTCATCGGACTGCAAAATGCCAAGATCGTTGTTGGAAATGATTCCACACTGGTAAGCATCTTTTCCTTCAAATCTTCTGTAGCAGAAGGGACCTTCTCCTCTCAGGGAATCACCGTATTGCTGGCTCTGATTGGTATTCTGGTGACCGCTGTTCTTCTGGCAAAAGATGTCAAGGGAAGTATTCTCTGGGGCATCCTGATCACCTGGGTTCTCGGAATCATCTGCCAGCTGACACATCTGTATGTACCAAATGCAGACATTGGTTATTACAGCCTGCTTCCAGATTTTTCAAACGGAATTTCTGTACCAAGTATGGCTCCAACCTTTATGAAAATGGATTTTTCCATTGTATTCTCACTGGATTTCGTAGTCATCATGTTTGCATTCCTGTTTGTTGATATGTTTGATACGCTTGGAACTCTGATCGGCGTAGCTTCCAAGGCAGATATGCTCGACAAAGACGGCAAACTTCCAAAAATCAAAGGTGCACTTCTCTCTGACGCGGTCGGAACAACTGTAGGTGCTGTTTGCGGTACTTCTACCGTTACAACCTTTGTAGAAAGTGCTTCTGGTGTTGCAGAAGGCGGTCGTACTGGTCTTACTTCCATAGTAGCAGGTATTCTGTTTGCACTTTCCCTCCTGCTCTCACCAATCTTCCTGGCAATTCCTTCCTTTGCCACTGCACCGGCTCTGATCGTTGTAGGCTACCTGATGCTGACATCTGTTACAAAAATTGACTTCAGTGATATGACAGAAGCGATTCCATGCTTTATCGCTATCATTGCAATGCCATTTATGTACAGTATTTCAGAAGGTATTTCCATGGGCGTTATCTCTTATGTAGTCATCAATCTGATTACCGGAAAGGCAAAAGAAAAGAAGATCAGTGTGCTGATGTACGTTCTTGCCATATTATTTGTACTGAAATATATTTTCATCTGATCTTAACAAGGATGCGCAGTGATTCTGTAAAGAAGATGTCAGCTTATGCTGACCTGAATCACGCGCCAGGTCTCACGGATGTTCGACTTGAAAATTATTCATAGGGACTCTGCATATGCGGAGTCCTTATTTTTTTATTTTCACTCTTTATCAATGCATACCTATGCAGTATAATACAAAGATACAAGGGTTTAAAGCGGATATGAGCTTCATGCTCGCATGAATGGGCATATACATTTGAAACCCGCTATCTTATCACACGAGGAGAAACATTATGAAAAAAGAATCTATTCCGGTCAGGAATTCTCTTTTACTGCTTCTGACTGCAACTATCTGGGGTGTTGCCTTTGTTGCCCAGAGTGTCAGCATGGACTACATCGGCGGCTTTACTTTCAATGCCGTCCGCAATCTTATTGGTGCACTGACACTCCTGCCGGTCATCTGGGGACTTGGCAAAACAAAAGCACCAGAAGAAAAAAAACGTATTCAAGCATCTTCCGACCGCAAAACATTAATCACCGGCGGTATCTGCTGTGGTATCCTGCTCTGCTTTGCAAGCAACTTCCAGCAGTTTGGCATCAAATACACCAGCGTTGGTAAAGCCGGCTTTATCACCGCCTGTTACATTGTCATTGTTCCGATCATCGGTATCTTTCTGAAAAAGAAATGCAGCCCGTTTATCTGGATTGCTGTCATTCTTTCCCTGTGTGGACTTTATCTTCTTTGTCTGACTCCAGGAGAGGGATTTGCCATCGGCAAGGGCGAACTTCTGGTACTGATCTGTGCTTTCCTGTTTTCCTTACATATCCTTACAATCGACCATTTCTCACCACTGGTAGATGGTGTAAAAATGTCCTGTATCCAGTTTCTGGTCTGTGGAATCCTCTCCGGAATCCCGGCGCTGATCTTTGAAAGTCCGGATCTTGCCGGAATTTTCGCCGCAAAAATTCCGGTTCTCTATGCCGGAGTTATGTCCTGTGGCGTTGCCTACACCCTGCAGATCGTCGGTCAGAAAAATATGAACCCAACTGTAGCCTCCCTGATTCTCAGCTTGGAATCCTGTATCTCTGTTATCGCTGGCTGGTTGATTCTCGGCCAAAATCTCAGTAGTCGCGAAATTTTCGGCTGCGTGCTGATGTTTGGTGCGATCATCCTAGCTCAGTTGCCACAAAAAGGAACTGCTTTCTGATAAAATTGGTTTTGCTGCGTTGCATAATTATACCAAAAAGGTCATCACTGTCAGAATTGATCTGATTCAACTCTGATCGTGACGACCTTTTTATCTCATATTTTATTTAAACGAATACAAAAGCTCTGATTCACTCTGCAATCTGTTTAAATCTCGTATGTCTCGAGATATTACCTGTGAACAGTAATTAAATCTCGCCTTTTGCTTTCAGATGTTCTTTTATCTTCTCAAAACTCTCATCACTGACATCATGTTCCATCTTGCAGGCATCTGCCCGGGCAATCTCATCACATACTCCAAGGCCTTCCAGCATCTTTGTCAGGACGGTATGGCGCTCATAGATTCTGTTTGCAATCTCAGCACCTTTGTCCATCAGTGTCACCGTTCCATAACGGTCCATCGCAATATAACCGTCTTCTCTGAGAAGCTTCATTGCATGGCTGACACTTGGCTTGGATACCCCGAGCATAGTCGCAATATCAACAGAACGAACTCCGCCGCCTTTTTTGGATAAAACAAGGATTGCCTCCAGGTAATCCTCTGCCGATTCTCTGATTTGCATAAAAAATACCTCCCATTTAGGTACATAATACCACAGGATTACCCTGAATTCAACAATTGTTTTTCTTATCTAACTTTGTTTAGGCGCCACTGTATGTCTTAATTATCGTCGCCCGTCAGACGGAGAATATCTCGAATCTCATCAACTTTCATATCCAATATGATTGCCAGCTCATCGATGGTAAAAGCATTTTTTTCATCTTCTCCATCATTCAGATCACGCACTGCATGCTCCAGTTTCTCCACACGCGCTACCAGACTGTCATCCTCGAATTTTCTCTGTGTCTGTTCTTCCAGAACAAGCTGGATTCCTTTGCGCATTTCACTCAGAAGCCACTTCTCATCTCTGCATTCATCACCGGCAGTTCCAAGCGCCTGGATCAGGCACAGATTCGCCTCCTGAATCAGATCGGCCAGCTGCATTTCTTCTATATTCATCTCAACAGCCATATCTGCCGCCGTTTTCATATAATAAGAAGTAAGTGTCTGAAGTGCCCTCTGATCACCGGCTGCCAGAGCTTCAAATACACTGTCAGCATCCACCTCATCAACAACCGGCAGTTCCTCCAGATAATTTTTAAGATAAGCTTCTTCTTCTGCTGTAAGAGGAATTTTTTTATGTTCAGGCTCCTTTGCTTCTTCTCCTGCCGTTTCCAGACCTTCAATGAGAATTCCCTGAGAAGTAAGATATTTTAATACACCCAGCAACTGGCTTTTGTCCAGGTCACACTCTTCAAATACCTGACGGATTTCGGCTGCATTTAACGCATTCCCATGTTGTCTGGCAATTTCCTGCACTTCTTTTAGTTTATTCTGAAACTCCTGTACGTTCATCACAGTTCTCCTTTATTCCGACAGTTCATCTGTCATTATCTTATTAAGATCATTTAAACACACTGTTATTTTTCATTTTTTCTCCGTTTTTTATTGTAACATCCTTCTCTGTTTTTTCCAAGAAAATCTATCTCTTTTCTATAATTTTTACTCTTTTCGCAATAAAATATAAAACTTTTTTCCACCTGAAACCCCTGTAAAATCAATGTTTTTTAGGTCTTAAAACTTTTTTCGAAAAAAAGTTGAAAAAAGTTGTTGACATTTGCATATCACTATAATATAATATGTCTTGCGTTGAGCGACAAAGCCAAACGCAAACAATTAAATACCGTTAACGGGGTGTGGCTCAGCTTGGCTAGAGCGCCTGGTTTGGGACCAGGAGGCCGCAGGTTCGAATCCTGTCACCCCGATGCTGTAAACAATACCGTTTCAGCGACATGCGGGTGTAGTTCAATGGTAGAACACCAGCCTTCCAAGCTGGATACGTGGGTTCGATTCCCATCACCCGCTTCTCTGTTGCAAACAGAGGAATGTGTCTGTAGCTCAGCTGGATAGAGCAACGGCCTTCTAAGCCGTGGGTCGGGGGTTCGAATCCCTTCAGGCACGCTGTGGTGGGTATAGCGCAGTTGGTTAGCGCGCCAGATTGTGGCTCTGGAGGCCCAGGGTTCGAATCCCTGTATCCACCCTCGCCTTTGGGCTATCGCCAAGCGGTAAGGCACAGCACTTTGACTGCTGCATTCGCTGGTTCGAATCCAGCTAGCCCAGTCTTTTATATGGGATATTAGCTCAGTTGGTAGAGCACTTGACTTTTAATCAAGTTGTCCGGGGTTCGAATCCCCGATGTCTCATTGATTTTTAAGAACACTATCATTTCGATAGTGTTTTTATTTATCTTTTATGTTACACACGAATATATCAAACAATATGCGGATGTGGCGGAATTTATGGTTCTTGAACTCCAGTTCAAGATCAGGCAGACGTTAATCGATTTATCGATTGTCTGACAATTCCGTTTTGTCTGTTTATTGTTTATCTTGCGGATGTGGCGGAATTGGCAGACGCGCCAGATTTAGGTTCTGGTGTCTACGACGTGCAGGTTCAAGTCCTGTCATCCGCATTTTATTTAAATCATAAGGATTGCAAAGGGACTTACCATTCCCTCTGCACACCCTTGGCTGAGAAGCAAAGGACTTCTTCGTTTTTCAAACAGGATATGTATAGAATAACAGCAGGAGACTTCTCTCTCGTATGGAGAAGATTTCCTGCTGTTTTGACATTCTATTAGTTTGTTTTCCCTGAATCTTAACCTGAACAATTTAGAGTCCTCTATACATACTTGTTTAAATCATTTTACAGATATTTGATCTCGGCAGACATCTTTCTGTCTTTATCAGTCTCAAGGAGCACATAGCTTGGCTTTCTGCCGTGCTGGCGTGGATAGGACAGACTTCCCGGGTTAATGGCCAGAACACCGTCTATTTCTTCAATTACAGGCTTATGCGTGTGTCCAAAGAACACAGCATCACAGTCTCTGGACTTTGCTTCTTCTGCGACACCGGAAATATCTATGGACACACCATAATAATGTCCATGTGTGACAAGAACCTTATTTCCATCAAGTTCTATCTCCTCTTCTCTCGGAAGGTCTGAGAAAAAATCATTATTGCCGGCAACAATACAGCAGGGGCATTCCGCAAGAGCTTCTATAAAAATCTCTCTTCCTTCTACATCTCCGCAATGTACCAGCATATCAAACGGTGTTTCCCTCATGATTGCTTTTTCCAGATTCTCATCATGTCCATGCGTATCACTGACGATCAGTACCTTCATCGAAGTTCATCCTTGATCGCACGCAGAGCCTTCCCTCTGTGGCTGATCTTATTTTTTTCTTCCATGGAAAGTTCGGCAGAGGTACAGCCGTATTCCGGAAGATAAAAGATTGGATCATAACCAAAACCATTTTCTCCGCTCTCTTTATATCCGATTCTGCCTTCCATCGCTGCTCTCACAGTCTTCATCGTTCCATCCGGAAATGCCGCCGCAATCGCACAAACAAATCTTGCAGTTCTCTTTTCATCCGGCACACCTTCCAGTCTCTCGATCAGATTTGCATTTTTAATATGGTAAGAAGTGTCTTCTCCCATATAACGTGCGGAATAAATTCCCGGCTCTTTATTCAGGTAATCGATTTCCAGTCCTGAATCATCTGCCAGAACGATCTCACCTGTCAGATTGCAGATGGTCCTTGCCTTGATCTGTGCATTTTCTTCAAACGTTTTTCCATCTTCTACAATATCTGCATGAATTCCGGCATCTTTTAAGGAAAGAAGTTCAATATCCAGATCTCCGAGTATTTCACGGATTTCTTTCATTTTTCCCTGATTACCGGTTGCAAAAATTACTTTTTCAATCTTTTTTCCTCCTTGGTGGTTTCGGACCCAGGAACTGATAATAATATGTTTTTAACATACCATTATAAATCTTGCGATTCTTGTCCGCTTTTCGTCCAATATCATTTTCCGCACGGTCATAAGATGTGATCAGATACATAGACCACTTGTCCAGACGATTATAACTCTCTCCAATCTCTCTGTACAACTGTGGAAGTGCTTCTTTTTCTTCCAGACGTTCTCCATATGGCGGGTTCGTGATGATAAATCCATATGGTTTCGGATGACTGAGATCTTTGACTGCTCTCTGCTGAAAATGGATCAGCTTATCCACTCCTGCCATCTTCGCATTGGCACGGGCAGATTTCAGTGCCTCCGGATCAATATCATATCCCTGAATATCTGTATCTATATCCAGGTTCACACGGTCCTGCGCTTCCTCCAGTGCATCATACCAGTATTTGCGCGGAACCAGATGTTTCCAGTCTTCCGCAAGAAAAGAACGGTTCATGCCAGGAGCCATATCTGCCGCAATCATAGCTGCCTCGATCGGGAAAGTACCACTTCCGCAGAATGGATCCACAAGAATGCGGTCTTTATTCCATGGCGTCAACATGATCAGTGCAGAGGCCAGCGTCTCAGTGATCGGAGCTTTGACAGTCATCTGACGATAGCCTCTCTTATGAAGAGAAACTCCGGATGTATCAATCCCGATCGTAGCCACATCCTTCATAAAGGCTACTCGAATCGGGAAGCTTGCACCATCCTCCTGAAACCAGGAAATTCCATAAACACTTTTCAGGCGTTCTACGATTGCTTTTTTCATGATGGACTGAATATCAGAAGGACTGAACAGCGCACTCTTTACAGAATTGGCTTTTGCTACCCAGAACTTGCCATCCTTCGGAATATATTCTTCCCACGGGATCGCCTTTGTTTTTTCAAAAAGTTCGTCAAATGTCACTGCTTTAAACTCTCCGGTCTTCAGCAGAATCCTCTCTGTCGTACGAAGGAACATATTGGCCTGCGCAATACCTTCCGCATCTGCCAGAAACGTAACTTTGCCATCTTCTACCTTACTGATCTCATACCCAAGATCCAGAATCTCGCGTTTCAGAACCGCTTCCATGCCAAAGTGACACGGTGCGATCAATTCCATATATTTCATCCAAGCCTCATTTCCTTGATGATATTTCCATCAAAATCTTTAATCGTAAATGTTTTGTCTTCCAGAACAGCATATGTAGGCGGATTTCCTTCTTTCGGAATAGATACAGATCCTGGATTCAGAAGGATATACCCTTCTTTTTGTTCTGCTTTCAGCACATGTGTATGTCCATGTATCAGAATGTCTCCCTCGTGGAACGGTGGAAGATTATTTTCATTATAGACATGTCCATGCGTCGCATAAAAAGTAAGTCCGTTAATTGCCAGAATACAGTAATCTGCCATTACCGGGAATTCCAGAACCATCTGGTCCACTTCCGCTTCACAGTTACCTCTTACTGCGTAAATATCATTTTTCATGCCATTCAGCATTTTGATGACCTCTTTCGGTGCATATTCCTTCGGAAGGTCATTTCTCGGTCCGTGATAAAGCAGATCGCCCAGCAGCACCAGGCGTTCTGCCTGCTCTTCTTTATATTTCTCCAGCATCAGCCGGCAATAGTATGCCGAGCCGTGCACATCAGATGCAAACATGTATTTCATACTTAATTCTCCTCTGAATAATAACATTTTCTCTTTCTTACCTTATCATGGTTACAGGGAAATTACAAGATTTCATTACCTGTCTCCACTCACAAGATTTCTGCCTCGGTACGCCGTAAACCCACCGATCACCGAACGTGTCCTGTATCCCCGTCTGACAAATTCTCTTGCGGCTGCCATGCTTGCACCGCCTCTGTCACAGTAAAAAACAAGTATCTTATTCATTGGAAGATCTTTTCTGTTCTCCAGTGTTTCATATGGAATATTTACAGCTCCCCGCACATGACTTTCGGCATATGCTTTTTCTTCTCGCAGATCTATGATCAAAGCATCGTTTCGCCCCACATAATAATCAAGCATCCTGGCTGAGATCGTTTCAATAGGAAACATGACAAACCTTCCTTTTTTATTTATCATATGTTCCCTTTTCTTTTCGGTGCACGATCTGCCTCTTCAATCTTCCCAAGCAATACCATCCTTATCTGCAGGCAGCAAAAGAGGCCGGCACATAGCCAGCCTCTTTGCAAGAGAAGGGAAAATCCTGTTTTATTCTTCCTTAGTATCTGCCAGAATAATCATTCTGCTCTTTGTCATATGCATTGGATGTTTTGTTTCCATAACTGTTTCTGGAAGCATTTTTAGAGCTGTTTTTGGAACTGTTTCGGCTGTCCATCGCATTTTTGTCTGAAGTTTTATCTGTGCTGTAGTTTTTTGCTTTGTTTTCATTTTCGTAATTTTTTGCCATTTGTCCATTCCTCCTGGTTCGTTTTGTAATGTAAGATTACTGTTTGCAGCAATTTCATTACATCCATTATTATGACCAGAAGAACAGGATACTATTCATAACTGCCTGGATTCTTTATAAAACAGCCAGAAAACTTCCATGATTTTCCATATTTAAACAGAGAAATACCCGATAGGGGAGCTACCGGGTATTTCAAGGGAGTATAAATAATTAAATAAGGGGTTTATGTAAAAAAAATTTTTGAAGGGTAAATTCTTTTTACAAACAAGATTATAATATAAAATATTGAAAAAAGCAACAACATTTCACCAATATGCACCCTATTTTTGTCCAAATTATAACCACCTTCCCCACTCACATCCACTTTTTATTCCTGCATATTATTTTTACATTCTGCACATTTATTTTTAAATAGTAATGAAAGCTCCTCTATGGTATAATTGTTCAGAATCGTAACCGTTTGTAAACGGTCACTTAGTTAAATGTTATCTGCCGCATGCAGATAAGAAAGAGAGGGTAACGTGGAAAGAAAAATTATCCAAGTAGAAGACAAAGTACCTGTTAATCTGTTAATACCTTTAAGCATCCAGCATATGTTTGCCATGTTCGGTGCCTCTGTTCTGGTTCCTTTTATGTTCGGTATCAACCCTGCCATCGTTCTTCTGATGAACGGTATCGGAACACTTCTGTTCATTCTGATCACCAAAGGTAAAGCACCGGCCTATCTTGGTTCCAGTTTTGCATTCCTGTCACCTGGACTCCTGGTTGCCTCCAAATTTGGTTTCCAGTATGCTCTGGGCGGATTTGTTGTCCTCGGCATCTGCGGTATGATCGTTGCTCTGATCATCCGTCAGTGTGGAACTAACTGGATTGACATTGTCCTTCCAACCGCAGCCATGGGACCGGTAGTTGCACTGATCGGACTGGAGCTTGCCGGAAGCGCAGCAAGCACTGCCGGACTTCTGGACGAACAGATCGATATGAAAAATGTGATCGTATTTCTGGTCACACTCGGTGTTGCTGTATTTGGCCAGATCCTGTTCCGTGGATTTTTATCCGTTATTCCAATCCTGATCGCGATCATTGCCGGATATGCAGCCGCAGCTGCCTGCGGAATTCTTGATTTTACTGCTGTAAAAGAAGCTGCTTTTTTTGCACTTCCGAATTTTCAGGCACCGAAATTTAATCTGGAGGCAATCCTGACCATTCTTCCGGCACTGCTTCTTGTTACTTCCGAGCACATCGGCCATCAGATCGTGACAAGTAAGATCGTAGGCAAAGATCTGCTGAAAGATCCCGGACTTCATCGTTCCCTTTTTGCAGATTTCTTCTCAACTACCGTATCCGGATGTCTTGGTTCTGTGCCGACTACAACTTATGGTGAAAACATCGGTGTTATGGCTATGACAAAAGTTTACAGCGTTCAGGTCATTGGTGGTGCTGCAGTTCTTTCTATCTGCTGCTCTTTCCTCGGCAAACTTGCTGCCCTGATCAACACGATTCCGGGACCGGTTATCGGTGGAATCTCCTTCCTGCTGTACGGTATGATCGGAACTTCCGGTCTTCGTATGCTCGTAGACAATCAGGTGGATTACAGCAAATCCCGTAACCTGGCCCTGACTTCTGTAGTCTTTATCGTAGGCCTTTCCGGAATCGCCCTGAATCTTGGCAACGTCAAACTCACCGGAATGGTCCTTGCCTGTGTAGTAGCCATGGCTTTAAGCCTTATCTTCTATATTCTTGATAAGCTGCATCTGACAAACGATTTATAAAAATTTTCCGACACAAGAATCTATACAAAACAAGCTCCCGGTCTGTACATCAGGCCGGGAGCTTCAGAAATGGAGAAAAAAATGAAATCCTATCATCAGAAATTTGTATCTGACCATCCTTATGAATCTTCCCCTATGGCAGAAATCGCCGGTTTTCCGGTCCGTCCGGGAATTTACGATCTGAACGGGGCTACTCCTTTGCAGAATGGTGTTAATTTTACCATTCACACATGCGGAGGAACCTCCTGTGAACTGCTTCTGTTCCACCGTGCACAGGAAGAACCTTTTGCTGTACTTCCTTTTCCGGAAGCTTACAAGATCGGTGATGTTTATTCCATGATCGTATATGGACTGAACATTGATGAATTTGAATATGCCTACCGTGTAGACGGACCATACTGTCCGGAAAAAGGACTGCTCTTTGACAAAAATAAAATTCTGCTCGATCCATATGCCAAAGCAGTTGCTGGTCAGCGTACCTGGGGAATCCGCTGGGACCATACGTATCATGCACGTGTCGTCAAAGACCGTTTCGACTGGGGCGATATGCCACAGTCAAAAAAAGAGCTCTGTGACCTGATCATCTACGAACTGCATGTACGTGATTTTACTCATCATCCTTCTTCCGGTGTTCAGCATCGAGGAACTTTTTCCGGACTTATGGAAAAAATCCCTTATCTGAAAGAACTGGGAATCAATGCAGTGGAGCTGATGCCTATCTTCGAATTTGATGAGACCATGAATTCCCGTACCGTAGATGGCAAACAACTTCTCGAATGCTGGGGATACAACACTGTCGGATTTTTTGCTCCGAACAGCAGCTATGCCGCTGCAAATGAACATAACCTGGAAGGTACGGAATTGAAGACACTGATCAAAGCACTTCATGACAATGGGATTGAAGTAATCCTGGATGTTGTTTTCAATCACACCGCTGAAGGAAACGAAAAAGGAAACACATTCAGTTTCAAAGGCTTTGACAACAATATTTACTATATGCTGACTCCTGATGGCAATTACTACAACTTCAGCGGCTGCGGAAACACCCTGAACTGTAATCACCCTGTCGTTCAGCAGCTGATTCTCGAATGTCTGCGCTACTGGACGATCAATTACCGCGTAGACGGATTCCGCTTCGATCTGGCAAGTATCCTTGGCCGAAATGAAGATGGCTCTCCTATGAATAATCCGCCTCTGCTCCGTACTCTTGCCGATGATTCAATCTTAAGCAACGTAAAACTGATTGCTGAAGCATGGGATGCCGGCGGTCTTTATCAGGTAGGAAGCTTCCCTGCAAGCGGCCGCTGGGCAGAATGGAACGGCAGATACCGTGACTCTCTCCGCAGTTATCTGAAAGGGGATTCCTGGAATGCATGGGATGCAGCCTGGAGTATCTCCGGCTCCGGTGATCTCTATGGTGGCTATTACGACAATACCCACAGCAACTATGCCGGTTACAATTCCTGCGTGAATTTTCTGACCTGTCATGACGGCTTTACACTGTACGATCTATATGCGTACAATGACAAACATAACGAAGCAAACGGCTGGAATAACACAGACGGGGCCAATGACAACCGCAGCTGGAACTGTGGTGCCGAAGGTGAGACCGATGATCCGGAAGTCCTCTCACTTCGCCGCCGTATGATCCGGAATGCCTGTGCTGTCCTTATGTGCAGCCGCGGTACACCAATGTTTCTTGCCGGTGATGAATTTGGGAATACCAAATTCGGAAACAACAACAGCTACTGCCAGGACAACATTACTTCCTGGCTGGACTGGCGTATGCTCGAAAAGAACAAAGATCTGTTTGAATTCTTTAAATTTATGATCGCATTCCGCAAAAAGCATCCGGTCATCCACAAACAGCTGCCCACATCCGTCTGCGGCATGGATCCTATCCACACACATAATCTGAATGCAGAAGAAACAGATATTCCACGAGATGCACGTACCTTCTGTGTGAGCTTTGCGGGATACGATAAAGAAAAAGGAAAAGATGACCTGATCTATGTCGCAGTCAATACTTTCTGGGAAGACGTCACGATCACGCTTCCAAATCTTCACGGAAGAGGCGCATGGCACTTGAGCGTCAATACGTATGGAGATGGAAACGGGCATTACTGCTATCCGGAAGGACAGGAAGTCCGGATTGACAGAAGTTTCGTGATGCGGCCGAGGAGCGTGGCCGTGTTTACCGGAAGAGATTACTAAATGAGCTTTAAAACAAAATGAATTTCTCTGTTATATAAAACTCCCCGTCTGGAAACAGCTTCGGAATTCAGAAACACTAGGAGTATTCTCCTTCTGTTAAAACCATGGATAAAAAGTGTATAACTCGCCTTACGGCTCAGACAATGCACTTTTCAATCCATAACACAGAAAGAGAATCCTCTAAGTGTTTCTATAAATTCCTGCAGAGGTTTCCCGACAGGGAGCTTTTATATTTCCAGAGATTCTTTTGTTTTAATTGGTGGGCTCCTGGTCGCGCTGCGCGCTGTCATATCCCCACGTATCCTCCGGCGTCGCCGCTGTCCCAGATAAAGTCCGGTGCGGTATTGAAAAAACTCCGACGGAGAAAACCTGTAATTATCCTCTGAAATGAGTTCGCCTGAAAAAATTCGTCCAAGTATCGGAATGTGCAGGTTTTTGCGTTGATGCATAAAATGCTGCTGTCTGAGCATCTTTGATGCGAGTTCAGCATTTTATGTATCGCCTTTAGCAAAGTCCTGTACTTCCTGATACTTTAGAATTTTTGAATTGAACCATATTCAGAGGATAATTCACAAGTTAACTCCACCGGAGTACTCTTTCACAATTCCTCACCGGGAATCCTTTATCATCTTTTGATCTGTCCATAATAAGCATTTGCACCATGTTTCCGGTAATAATGCTTATCCTGCAGTTCCTGTGGCGCCGGTTTCACCTGTGGATTGATCAGTTCACAGCGGCATGCCATCTTTGCCACTTCCTCAAGTACAACTGCATTGTGCACTGCCTCATGCGCATCTTTACCCCAGGTAAACGGACCATGATTCTTGCAAAGTACTGCCGGGACAGCTTCATAATCCAGTTTACGGAAATAATCTGCGATCAGAACACCCGTATTTTTCTCATATGCCTCTTCAATCTCTTCTTTTGTCAGATTTCGGACACATGGAACTTCTCCATAAATATAATCCGCATGCGTTGTTCCATAACATGGGATAGCTCTTCCTGCCTGTGCCCAGCTCGTTGCCCATTCAGAATGCGTATGTACGATTCCTCCGATATTCGGGAACTCATTATAAAGAACCACATGTGTCGGAGTATCAGAAGATGGATTATATTCGCCTTCTACTTTATTTCCTTCAAGATCTACAACTACCATATCTTCCGGTCTCAGCTTATCGTATTCCACACCACTTGGTTTAATAACAAACAGACCTTTTTCACGGTCAATGCCACTGACATTTCCCCAGGTAAATGTTACCAGCCCGTACTTCGGCAGGTCCATATTTGCTCTATATACCTCTTCTTTTAATTTTTCAAGCATACTTTTTCTCCTTTACGCAGTTCTTTTTATACAACACAAGGGCACTGTGCCATTCACAGTACCCTGCGGTCTTATCATTCTTACCAGATCTTTGACTCTACGGCCGCTCTCTCGATCGGCAGACCCTTCAGATATCTGTCCATAAATTCATTAAATCCTTTGACTCCTTCCGGCTCCGGATCAAGCGTACTTCCCTCATTTCCGGCAAATACACAGTTATCCAGGAACTCATCCAGAGTCTCTCCGTCTTTCTTATCAACAAGATAAGCAGCAAGAAGCGCAATACCCCATGCACCACCTTCACCTGCAGTTGACATAACAGATACCGGTGCATTCACTGCATCCGCAAGGATCTGCTGTCCGACACCCTTGGTCTTGAACAGTCCGCCGTGACCCAGAAGTCTGTCAATCTTGACATGCTCCTGATCAATCAGGATATTTAATCCTACGCGCATAGCTCCAAGGCAGGTGTAAAGATTAGTTCTCATAAAGTTTGCAAGTGTAAATTTGCTCTCAGGGGAACGGACAAATAACGGACGGCCTTCTTCAAATCCCGTCATATGCTCTCCGGAGAAATAGCAGTAGGACAGAAGTCCGCCACAGTCCGGATCACCTTCCAGTGCTTTATTGTAAAGAGTTCCGAACAATTTGTTCATATCCACTTCCATTCCCATTGCCTCTGCAAATTCCTTAAATACATTCACCCATGCATTCAGATCAGAAGTACAGTTGTTGGAATGCGCCATGGCAACCGCATCGCCAGCCGGTGTCGTTACCATATCAATCTCTTTGTATGGTTTGGAAAGTGCTTTTTCTAGGACGATCATCGCAAATACAGAAGTACCTGCGGATACATTTCCTGTGCGCTGTTTCACGCTGTTGGTTGCTACCATACCGGTTCCTGCATCACCTTCCGGCGGGCACATCGGAATACCTGCTTTGAATTTGCCTGTCGGATCAAGGAACTTCGCTCCCTCTTCTGTCAGAGTACCGGCATCCTGTCCTGCCACCATGACTTCCGGCATGATATCACGGAGCTTCCATGGGAATCCATAAGGCTCTACCAGTTTATCAAATTTCTCAACCATTTCCTGGTTGTAATCTTTTTTCTCCGAATCAACAGGGAACATTCCTGCTGCATCACCGATACCAAGAACACGCTTTCCTGTCAGCATGCGATGTACATAAGCTTCCAGAGTACACATATAATCAATATCTTTTACATGCTCTTCTCCGTTCAGGATTGCCTGATACAGATGTGCGATGCTCCATCTCTGTGGAATGTTATACTGGAAAAGTTCCATCAGTTTCTCAGATGCTTCACCTGTAATATTATTTCTCCAGGTACGGAACGGAACCAGAAGTTTTCCATCTTTATCAAATGGCATGTAACCATGCATCATGGCACTGATTCCAAGCGCACCGACACTGGTAAGCTCCACACCGTATTTCTCCTGTACGTCCTTCACCAGGTCGCTGTAACTTCCCTGTAATCCCTTATGAATGTCATCCAGAGAGTAAGTCCACACACCGTTTTCGTAACGGTTTTCCCACTCATAACTTCCGGATGCGATCGGATCATATTTGTCATCTACCAGAACTGCTTTGATTCTGGTAGATCCAAACTCTATTCCAAGTGCTGTTTTGTTGTTTAAAATAGCTGTCTTTGCTTCGTTTACACTCATTGTAAATCCTCCCGACTTCTGTGTTTGCCACATCCGCCTTTTATTTTCTGAACGCGACCTCATTCCATCTCAGTTCATTCTTAAAGTTGCGGATGGTTGTATCTTTGTCAATGTAGACAGCTTCGATTCCCATTGCTGCTGCCCAGTCACCCATCTGTTCAGCAGTCAGATCATAGGAAAATGCAGTATGATGAGCACCACCTGCAAGGATCCATGCCTCTGCTCCTGTTGCCAGATCCGGCTGCGGAGTCCAGAACGCGCTTCCTACCGGAAGTTTCGGCATCGGTTTTTCAACCTTCTTGCAATCAACATCATTAATGATCAGACGGAAACGATCTCCCAGATCTACCAGAGAAGTAGCTACTGCCGGACCAGTCTTGGATGTAAATACAAGTCTTGCCGGATCCTCTCTGTCACCCATGGAAAGCGGGCATACTTTGATGCCAATCTTACCGTCAGCGATCGTCGGGCATACTTCCAACATATGTGACTGAAGAATGCCTTCCTTACCCGGAACAAGATTGTATGTATAATCCTCCATGAAAGAAGTTCCCTTCGCATCCTTCACCCCTGCAGTCATAATCTTCATCAGACGGACCATTGCTGCTGTCTTCCAGTCACCCTCAGCGCCGAAACCATATCCCTTCTCCATCAGACGCTGCATTGCCAGTCCCGGAAGCTGCTGTAAACCACCAAGATCACCGAAATGAGTAACAACTGCCTGGTAGTTTTTCTCCTCCAGGAATCTCTCAAATCCGATTTCAATTGCTGCCTGTACTGCTACATGACGTTTGAATTCTTCCGGGTCTCTGCCCTCAAAAAGAATGTCATATTTATTATAATATTCTTCGACTAAAACATCAATATCTCCTTTTGAAACATCCTTCACATAATCGCATACTTCATTGACCGGATAAGCATCCACTTCCCATCCGAATTTGATCTGTGCCTCTACTTTATCGCCCTCGGTAACAGCTACATTTCTCATGTTATCAGCAACTCGGCAGACACGAATATGGCTACTTTCCATGATGCCGACTGCGGTACGCATCCAAGATGCCAGTCTCTCCTGAACCTTCTTATCAGCCCAGTGTCCGACGATAACTTTTCTCTCGATTCCCATGCGGGTAACGATATGACCATACTCTCTTCCACCATGAGCAGACTGGTTTTCATTCATGAAATCCATATCAATTGTGTCATATGGTATTTCCTGGTTAAACTGTGTATGCAGATGGCACAATGGTTTTCTGTATTCCTTCAGTCCAAGGATCCAGGATTTTGCAGGAGAAAATGTATGCATCCAAGTGATCACACCTGCACATTCATCGTCTGCATTAGCCTCATTAAAAGTCTTACGGATCAGCTCATTTGTGATCAATGTTGGTTTCCACACCAGTTCAAAAGGAAGAACGCCTGATTTGTTCAGTTCCTCAACAATAATTCTTGAGTGTTCTGCAACTTTTCTTAAGCATTCATCTCCATAAAGATCCTGTGAGCCTGTGCAAAACCAGAACTTATAATTTCTACCTGTAACCATAACAAAAAACCTCCATATATTTTTCTTTGATCATTTTTTCTTCTTTGCAGATGCCAGTACAGACTGGATCACGATGAAGAAGCAAAGCAGTGCGGAAAGTACGATTCGTACCCACCAGCTTGATAAAGTACCCTGTGCTGTGATCAGACTGGAAATCGTTCCTTTGATCAGCACACCAAACAAGGAACCGATCGGGGTACCAACACCACCGGAAAGAAGTGTTCCACCGATAACGGCTGAAGAAATTGCATCCATCTCAAGACCTTTTGCCTGCTCTACGAAACCGGCGCAGCTGTTGAGGCAGAAAAGGAATCCGCCAAGTCCTGCAAGAAAGCCATCCAGTACATAGGCACGGAACATTGTCTTTTTGACATCAAGACCCATCATCAGGGCACTCTGTCTGTTTCCACCGATCGCATACAGTTTACGGCCGAATTTGAAATATTTCAGAAGCACTGCAATAATGAGAACTACGATAATTGCGATCACTACTGTCGGCGGAATGTATGCCGGGATAAATTTACCTTTTTTGTTTGTAGAACCAAATGGCATGTAGAAACGGTAGTTTGCCCATTTCAGGAATACTTCATTTTTGATGGAGATCATGTCTGTACTGATGATTGCTGTCATACCACGTCCGAAGAACATGCCGGCAAGTGTTACAATAAATGGCTGGATTCCCATGTAAGTTACCAGGAATCCCTGTACGATACCAAAAGCAAGGCCGATCAGAAGTGCTGCAAGAACTGCCACATATGCACTCACGCCTTTGTTTTCCATAAGGTCTGCCATTACCATGCAGACAAGTGCTGTTACAGAACCAACGGAGATATCAATACCACCGGTGATCATAACGATCGTCAGGCCACAGGAAATAACGAGAAGACCTGCATTTGATACAAAAAGATTCAGAAACATCTGCGGTTTGGCAAAACCTTTATCTGCAAAGATCACCATACCTGCTGCATACATAACGAAGAACAGAACGATCGTGATCAACAGCAGAAATCCGGTACTTGTCATTTTCTTTTTCTGTTTCATTATTTCTGACCTCCCTCTGCTGCAACGGAAACTTTTTTGCTTCTGTGATTTGCAACGAATTTCTTAAATACATCACTCTGTAAGGTTACAATGATGATAACAACGATTGCCTTATAAACAGGAAGCTGATCGGCTTTTACATTCATTGCATACAGAGTTGTTGTCAGTGCCTGGATTGTATAAGCTCCGATTACAGAACCGATCAGGCTGAATTTACCACCGCCAAGGAAGTTACCGCCAAGTGCAACTGCCAGGATGGCATCCATCTCAAGGTTCAGACCAATGTTGTTCGCATCTGCGGAATAGATACGGCTGGATGCTACCAGTCCGGCAATTCCTGCAAGAACACCGCAGATCACGTAAGTCAGGAACTTGATCATGGTAGAGTTCAGACCTACCAGTCGTGCTGCTTTACCATTGATACCAACACTCTCAATATAAAGTCCAAGAGCTGTTTTTTTCAAAATCAAAGCTACGATAACTACGGTTACGATTGCGAAAAGAACAGGCGTCGGAACCGGAGATTTACCGATATATCCACCTGCCATCTGGAAAGATGGAACACGGATGTAAGTGATCTGTCCATTTGTAACAAGCTGTGCGATACCTCGTCCTGCAGTATAAAGGATCAACGTTGCTACCATCGGCTGGATATTCAGCTTTGCAACCAGAAATCCGTTAAATGCACCACAGAGTGCGGCTGCAAGAAGTGCTGCAATTACAGCAAGAATCAGAGAACTCTGATATTCAGTTACGGAAGATGCACCACCAGATAAGATCTGACAGCATACAGCTGCTGCAACCGCCATAACTGCACCAACACTGATATCCTGTCCACCGGATGCTGCTGTAACAAGTGTCATACCAACTGCAAGGATTACCAGTTCAGATGCACGGTTGATAACATCAATAACATATCCATAAAGGACACCATTTCGAATCGTAATATTAAAGAAGTCCGGAGTCTTGATCACATTGATCAGAAGGACCGCGATCAGACACACGATAGGAAGAAAGAGTCGTGCACTCGTGATCTTTTTTAATTTAGCTTTATTCATTCTTATCGTCACCTCCTGCAATCGCTTTCATAATATTGCTCTGTGAAAGCTCGCTCTCTTCCAGTTCTCCTACCTTTTCTCCATCACGAAGGACTGCCATTCTGGAGCAGGTACGAAGCATCTCTTCAACCTCTGAAGAAATAAAGGTTACTGCCATTCCCTGATCTGCAAGATCAAGAACGATCTTCTGGATCTCCGTCTTGGTACCGATATCGATACCTCTGGTCGGCTCATCCAAAATCAGATATTCCGGATTTGTCAGAAGCCAGCGGCCAAGGATAACCTTCTGCTGGTTACCACCGGAAAGACTCTTAATCGGAGTTTCACGGCTTGCAGTCTTGATCTGCAGCATATCAATATATTTATCTGCCGCCTCTTCCATCTCTTTACGGCTCATCGGATGGAACATGCCTTTCTTTGCCTGCATTGCAATGATAATGTTTTCTCTTACGGAAAGATCAGCAATGATACCTTCTGCCTTACGATCTTCCGGAAGATATGCCATACCAAGCTTCATGGCATCCAGTGGACTGTTGATCTTTACTTCTTTTCCATTTACCTTCAATGTACCACTGTCAGCTTTGTCAGCTCCGTAAATGGAACGTACCAGTTCAGAACGTCCGGATCCCAGAAGACCGGTAAGACCGATAACCTCTCCTTTATTGATCTTAAGATCAAATGGCCGGATTGTTCCCTTATGTCCAATACCCTCAGCCTCAATGACCGGAGTTTCGGAGAATACTTTTTTATCTTTACGATCGCCTTTGATGTCTGCAAGATCATCAAAATCTTTCCCCATCATCTTGGCAACCAGCATAACTCTTGGAAGATCTTTGGTCTCATATTCTCCAACCAGCTCACCATTTCGAAGAACCGTGATCCGGTCACACACTGCATATACCTGCTCCAGGAAATGTGTTACGAAGATGATTCCAACACCTTCCTCACGAAGTCTGCGCATCAGAACAAACAGTTTCTCAACTTCTTCATCATCCAGAGAGGAAGTCGGCTCATCCAGGATCAGAACCTTACATTTCATATCCACAGCACGTGCGATCGCGATCATCTGCTGGATCGCTACAGAACATTCATCCAACATCTGTGTCGGCGGAACATTAATGTTCAGGCTTTCCAGAAGCTTTGCAGAACGTGCATTCATTTCTTTCCAGTTGATCATTCCAACCTTGTTTCGCGGCTCACGGCCAATAAACAGGTTTTCCGCAACAGTCAGGTTCGGACAGAGGTTTACTTCCTGGTAAACCGTGCTGATTCCATTTGCCTGTGCCTCCTGCGGAGAATGATTGATAATGTCTTTATTTTCACCATTCATATGAATGGAACCGCTTTCGAATTCATGTACACCGGTCAGAACTTTGATCAGTGTTGATTTTCCGGCTCCGTTTTCTCCCATCAGTGCATGGATTTCACCTTTGCGAAGTGTAAAATCCACATGGGAAAGGGCACGGACACCGGTGAAATTTTTACTTATATCACGCATTTCCAAAACAACGTTTTGTTCCATTTTCTTTCCTCCATTCCCTGTTTTATTCCATTTTTTCCTTTATTTTCCCTTTTTTGAGCGCAAAAGGGGCGTGGCCCATAAAATCCATACCATCTGGATCCTGTTCCACGCCCCGGGCTCATTACTTATAAATCTCTTTCAGTTTGCAGTTTTATGTCTCAAAGATTAGTATGCACGTCCGTCGATGATTTCCTGAGTAATTGGAGTGATGTCATAATCTGTTCCATCAATTGTTACTTTAGTTACTGTATCATCAGATGCAAATGCAACTTCATCAACAAATGCCTGTTTATCAACATCTTCGCCAGCTTCCAGTTTCTGGATGATCTCTTCTACACGTGGTCCGTGAAGTGGGTTACACTCTGTATCACATGTAATTTCGCCGGAAAGTGTCTGTGTAAGACCTGCGTTTGTTGTATCGAAGGACATTACAAGAATCTGGCCTTCTTCGCCGCCAACTTCATATCCTGCTGCTTTGATCGCATCGATTGCACCAAATGCTTCGTTATCATTCTCGCAGTATACAACGTCGATATCATCACCGCTCTGTTTCAGGATAGATTCCATAACTTCCTGTCCTTTAGCCTGTGTAAATTCACCGGACTGCTGAGCAAGTGTTGTCCAGTTGTCATGAGCTTCTACAGCTTCATCAAATCCTTCTGTACGTCCGATCTGAGCAGATGCTCCGATGGTTCCCTGAATATCAACAAGGTTGATTTCTTCATCGCCACGGCCTTTTGCTTCGAGATATGCATCCAGCCATGCCATAGCTTTCTGACCTTCAAGTTTGAAGTTGGATCCTACCCATGCAGTGTAGAGGCTGTCGTCAGATACATCTACCATACGGTCAACGATGATAACCGGGATTCCTGCATCTTTTGCTTCCTGAAGTACTGTATCCCAACCTGTCTCAGTTACAGGTGCGAGTACGATATAGTCAACTTCCTGCTGGATGAAGTTACGGATTGCTGTCAGCTGATTTTCCTGTTTCTGCTGAGCATCGTCAAAGATCAGTTCATATCCGTTATCCTCTGAGAAAGTAGATTTCATGGATTCTGTGTTTGCAGTACGCCAGTCAGATTCTGCACCTACCTGTGAGAAACCAACTGTAATTGTGTCGTCGTCCGCTGCCATAACATTCACTGCGGAAAGTCCTGCCAACATAGATACTGCCAAGAGCGCTGTCACCATTTTTTTCTTCATTTTGTAATCCTCCCTTTACATTTGTTTCGTGTTTTTTAATATGATTTTATTATAGCAATTTGTTACGAAAACTCCATGGATTATTTTCGGAAAAAAGTTTAGTCTTTTATCTATCTTTCTGTCTCATTTTTAACAAGTTGGATTTTTTACGATTTCGGTTGAATATTTTTCCCAAGCCGTAATTCCACCGTTGTACCTTCTCCTTCTTTAGAAGAAATCGTCATTCCGTAGCCCGGTCCGTAGTACAAAGCAATACGTTCCGCAACTGCCGCAAGCCCGAATCCGGCTCTCTCTCCTGTACGTATTGCCTCCTGTACCTCATGAAGACGCTCCGGTGTCATTCCCTGTCCATTATCACTGACTGTAAGAACGATCGCATCCGCTTCTTCCCTGCCGGTTATCGTGATCTTACCTTTTCCACGACGGTTTTTGATACCATGATAAAGCGCGTTCTCTGCCAGCGGCTGAATGGAAAGCTTCGGTACCTGTATTCCATCAAGTTCTTTTGGTATGGATAACTCAAACTCCAGAATATCGCGATAGCGGAACTGCTGAATCTCCAGATAGCTCAAAGTGTGTCGTTTCTCTTCTGAAAGAGGAATGATGTCATTTCCTTTAGAAAGCGATGTACGGAAGAAAATAGAAAGACTGGAAATCATCTCCACTGCATCATCCGTCATACCACCTTCGATCAGCCATACGATCGTATCCAGGGTATTATATAAAAAATGCGGATTGACCTGTGCCTGGATCAGCTGCAGTTCTGTCAGATGCTGCATCTCCTTTTCCTGCCGGACATTTTCCAGAAGTCCACTGATCCTGTGTGCCATCTTATTGATTCCCCGGTCCAGTTCCTCAATCTCCACAATCTCTGCACTTACCGGAAGAACATCAAAATTTCCGCGACCGACTTTCTTTACCTTATCCAGCATCTCCGTCACCGGACGGATGATTCCTCCTGTCAGGCGGAACGATCTGCGCATCAGGATCCCAAGCGTTGCAAGCAGTAACACTGCCATTCCTGATATCAGGATTTTGACTCTATGCGTCAGACTTGTTTCCACCTGCACCAGATACATGGACTCATTATAAATATAGTTCTGCATCTCCTGCATGATCAGACCTGTAATAATACGAATGTTACTGTCCATAAATTCCATTCGTTTATCATATTCCTTGATCTCCATCAGCTGGAGCATTCTCTTTTTCAGATTATCCAGATACGCATCCAGACTGTTCAGACACTTCACCCCACTGGCATGATATGTATTCTGACGCAGCTTCTCCATGATGTTCTGTGCATCTTCTACCTGTCCCAGTACATCATCCAGTTCACTGGCTTCCTTTGAACCGATTGCCAGATAATACATTTCCAGATCCAGCTCATCCTTAAAGCTCAGGTTGAATTTACTGCTGACCGCCAGATTCTCTGACAGTTTATTATACTGTCCGGCATACTGCCAGAAGATCAGAAGCAAAATAACCAGCAGACACGCCATTGGAATCATCGTACTAAAAAGCAATCGGTTCATTTTTTTCTTAAGCCCCATCTGCTTTTTTACTTTGGGAACTACGCCTCTCATGCTTTATCCTCCCGGGCTTTGCGGTAATCACTCGGTGTCATGCCCTGTGTCTTTTTGAACAGATAACTGAAATAATGTGCATCCTTATATCCGATCTCTCCCGCAATCTCACTGGAACGCATTCCCGTGCAGCGCAGAAGCTCTTTTGCCTTATTCATGCGAAGTGTCGTCAGATATTCAATAAAAGTCTGTCCCATATTCTGGCTGAACAGAGCGCTGAAATGATTAGAGCTGACATTTGCAACATTGGCAACTGTGTTCAGAGAAATATCTTCTTCCATATAATGGCTGTCTATAAAATCTACTGCGGTTTTCAGAATACTGCGATTCTTGTTTCCGGAGTTCTGGTCACGGATCTCGATTGCCTGTGAGATCATTTTTTTCGCATAAGCAATTGCACTTTCCATATTCTTTCCACTCTCTGCAAGTACTTCTTCTGTATCTGCAGATTCCATTTCATTCGTATCACATCCCAGCCCTCTAATGAATGAAATAACAGAAAACCGAACATTCAGAATAACATAATTTCGAAATACCAGTGATTCCATCGGCTCCTGACCGATTGCATAAAAATAGTCTTTTACAAAGTTTTCTGTCTCTTCCTGAAGACCATTGCTCAAAAATTTCTGAAGGATTGCCGGATTCAGGGCATTCACATCCACTTTCTGCAGATAGGCATTATCTTCAGTCTCCGCCTGTCCACCAGGATGCTCCATAGTTTCCATCTCATCATAGTAAAGAATATTTTCATCATACAGATATCTCTGCGAAAAGGCTCTTGATGCCGTATGATAGCTCTTTTGTATCTGACTCAGACGCTCCACAGACTGACCAACTGCAAGGAACCATTCCCTTCTTCCATCCTGCCTGCTCAGAATCTTACGGATCTCATCCACACACGCTCTTGTATTTTCTTCAATAGTTTCTCTCTGTCCCTTAAGAAGTACACCATAGGAGAAAATATTACTTCGAAACAGCATGGCCGATGAATGACCGGCAAAAAAGTTTTCCAGAAGTTCCAGTGACTCTGCTTCCCACGAAGAATATTCATCTCTCTGTCCGGAAAAATCCTCATCACAGTTCATCGTAAAGATCAGAACATTGTAAGCCTCTGCAACAATATCCAGACCAAGCTTTTCTGCTCTTTTATAGACCTCCATCATGTCCATGGAACCGCCGACCAATGCCTCAAAAAAATCGCGGCTGCTGTTCTTCTCATAAGCCTGCATCTCTCTCTGGAATTTTTCGTAATATTCTTTCTGTGTTTTTTCATGTTCATAGCGGCTGCGGATTTCTGAAAGCCGTTCAATCAAAGCATTCTTTGTGATCGGTTTCAGGAGATAATCCTCCACCCCAATTCCTATCGCCTGTTTTGCATAATTAAAGTCATCATATCCACTTAAGATCACAACCTTCAGCCCCGGTATTTCCTTTTTGGCCAGACGTGCCAGCGTTAGACCATCCATAAATGGCATCTTGATATCCGTGATCAAAAGGTCCGGCTGCTGTCTGATCAACAACGGCAATGCCATCTCACCATCTGCCGCTTCTCCTACCAGCTCAAAGCCAAGTTCCTCCCACGGGATCATTCGTTTGATCGTCTCACGGACTACAACCTCATCTTCTGCCAGAAAAATCTTTAACATCTCTCCACCCCTTTTGCCTCATAACATCATGTAAAGTATTTGCTATATACTATACCAGTTTCATTTTTGTCAGACAAGTTTCTTTTTTGTCAAACTTTTATATATTTTTTTATAAAAATCAAACATATACAAAAAGTCTGAAGCCAGTCTCTCAATTTTTGAGACTGAACTCCAGACCCCTTGTTATACAGTGAATGTGTATTCTCCGCTTCCAATTTCTTTGTGCTCTCCTCCGAGAACAATTGTTGCCGTTGTATTTTCCGGAATATGACAGGTGTAAGAATATCCTGCGTCTGTCTTTTTCCATGCACTTTCAATTCTGCCATAAGGAGTATCAATTCCACCTTCAGCAAATTCAAAAGTTCCCATCTCCGGTTTCAGGGTAAAGTGTTTGTAACCTGGATACTCCTCATCTCTCTGGATGCCAAGTGTATTCTCATACAGCCAGCTTAGTACACTTCCCAACGAATAATGATTAAAGCTGTTCATGGAATTGTTACCACCAAATCCGTTCTCACGTGTAAAGCTATTCCATCTTTCCCAGATTGTCGTTGCTCCCTGTGTAACCGGATAAAGCCAGCTTGGGAAAGTAGTCTGGGTGATTGTTTTCTGTGCAGCTTCCGGATATCCACCTTTGCTTAACATCGGATTGATCGGTCCTGTTCCAAAGAATCCTGACTGGATTGTATAATTACCTTCTCTTGTGGTACGTTCCAGATGTGCAAAAGCCTTTTCTTTCACTGCATCTGCAAATACATCACAGTTCAATCCGATAGAATAGCTTCCCTGTACATCACAGGTACTTCCATCTGTATTCTTTGTGATACCGGTCTCTTTATCCGTAAAGGTGTCATTCCAATATCTCTTTGTTTCCTCTGCAATCTGGTGATATTTCTTCTGACCCTCTGCATTTCCGGTCAGGACTGCAAACTTCTCCATAAGAGCTGCATTTCTGTAGTGGAATGCATTAAAGATCAGATAATCATCTGCCGGAACTGGTGCCAGCCAGTCACCAAGCCATTCATTTATATGAAGTGACGGTGTTCCTGGAAGTCCAAATGCTTTCATGCTGTCCATCCAATGATCCATGGAATCGTAGTATTCCTCAATCAGAGCTGCATCACCATACTGCTGATACAGTTCCCATACAATCAGGATCATGGCACTCTCATAAGTCTGTCCGCCGAATCCACCGCCTGCCGGAGCAATACTCGGCAGTCTTCCGTCCTCTGTCTGCATATCTTTCATTGCCTGCAGATTTCTCAGATAGAAATTCTTTACGTTGCTCTGATAGGTTGCAGTACGACAGAAAATATGTGTATCTCCCATCCAGCCCATACGCTCATTTCTCTGCGGACAGTCGGTCGGAATGCTGATAAAATTACAGTACTGGCTGAATTTAACATTCTGTGTAAACCGGTTGATCAGTTCATTATCACAATGGAACTTACCGGTGATCTGATCCACGCTGGAAAGAAGAACTGCCTGCACATCCTCCAGAGCCGGTGCTTCATCAACTCCACTGATCTCAATGTAACGGAATCCATGGAATGTGAAGCGCGGTTTGTAAATTTCTATACCTTCGCCTTTACAGTAATAAGTATCTTCATTGGAAGCCTCACGCAGGTTCGCCTGCAGCATCTGACCAACCAGACCTTTATATTCCGGCAGATCCGGATAGAGTACTTCTCCGTAGCGGATTGTGATCTTCTGTCCGGCTTTTCCTTTGAATTTCAGAACCGGCACGCCCGCAATCTCCTGTTCCAGATCATAAATGTAAGTGCCTGGTAACGGTTCAGTCATGGATTTTGCAGTAAAAGTTTCTACCTCATGAACCGGTGCCTGATAGCTGCCGACAAGCTCCGGCTCCTTCTCATTCATAGCCGGCCAGCATGCTGCGCCAGGAAAAATACCTTCCTGTTCTTCCATTACAACCGGTGTAATGACTTCAGGTTTCTTCAGACCGTCTGCCTTGAAATCCGATTTTGAAAAATTAAAATAGTTTTCTTCCAGTCGGGCATCATATGTTTCACCATTGAAAAATCCTGCGTATCGATATGGTCCCTCACCAAAATACTGCCAGGTATTGTCATCGGTAACAATTGTTTCCTTATGTCCGTCTTCATAGGTGATCACCAGTCTCCCAAGGAAGGATGGCCTGTCGCCCCAGTAGTTATAATTGTACAGACGGAAACTGAATGAATCACTCCACCATCCGGATGCAAGAATACAGCCCAGACCATTCTCACCTTCCTGCACCAGATCTGTCACATCGTAAGTCTGATACATCAAATGGCTGTCATACTGACTTGCGCCCGGTGCAAAATATTCCTCTGTCACGCGTTTTCCATTCATGCTGCATTCATAGATTCCACGTGCAGTTGCATACAGTCTCGCACTTGCCACTTTGCCATTCACTGTAAAGTTGGTACGAAGCATTGGCAAAGAAAAACGACTCAGGTTGGAAATCTCCAGACATTCTCCTTTAAGAGTCTTTCCGTTTTCGGTATCAACCGCAAGAATCTCTGCGCATGGTTTTCGAAGATTCCGTACACGAATTCCCTGATATTCTGCCTCACTGTCAGCACCTACATAATATCCCATCTCGCAGAGACGCGGAAATGTTGTAACGTCAAATAACCCAAGCGGATTCAGCTGCCTCGGTGTTCTCATCTGTCCGCCAAAAGGTCCATCGACATATACCTCATCCACTACGCAGTCATCCAGATACGTATAGACTCCATTTCCCTCTACTTCGATAGTCAGTTTATGAAAATCATGCTTATTTTCTTCTGTAATCAGTTCTCTGTCTGTCTTCAGATCTTTTGTTCCAAGTTCATACAGCGGAGTATCTGCCACATCTTCTTTACAGTATCCTCTTCTGTAAACTTCGATCACCGCCGGTGATTTTGCAATATTCAGAACAAAACGAATATCGTTCTCTCCCTCAACCTGCAGTTCGTTCTTGCTGATATCCATAAGACGCGCATCATTTGCTCCAAAAACGACACCTGCTTTTGTGCCTTCTTTGATGCGGAATGTACTTTCCAGTACAAACACACCAAGCTTTTCAGATGCCACATTGAATTCCGGAGCACCAATCCACTTTGCACCGTCCCATGCAGAAATACTACCATTCATAAGTCCGGTTTCGAACCAGGAAGAGGTCTCTGCCTCTTCCCCGTCCTGATCCCATACTTTTACTGTTACGTAATATCTTGTCTCTGCTTCCAGTGCTTCACCTGCGTAAGCAATTCCTGCGGATTCATCAGTATCCATTACACCGCTGTCCCAGACCCCTGCACTGCCGGCTGTTTTTTCAACCAGAATCTGTGCCTGTTTCTGCATAGTATTCTGTTTTTCAGCTCTTAATTTCCAGGAAAATACCGGTTTTTCTACATCCATGCCAAGTGCTTCCGTAATCTGATTAACCTTCAGATCATATACTTCAAATTTCTTCTCGCTCATAGTCTGCCTCGATTTTATTTTACTTTTTTATACGGAACTGCATTCTCAAACTGATTGGACTGCCATACAATATTTACCAGGCGGCTGATGCATGCTTTAAGGTCATCCATAGAAAGAGTACCATCTGCAAGCTCCTGGTTCAGATTATCTCTGTCACTGAATGCTCCCGGCATTACCAGATCATTTCCTGCTCTCATGCATCCGGATGCTGTACAGTCTTCACCCTGTTCTGTCGTTGTCCAGTCTGTCATGATCATGCCCTGGAATCCCCATTCGCATCTTGCAGCCTTTGTACAGGTATCTTCATTGTTTGCCGCATGAACACCATTAATCAGATTATAGCTGGTCATAATAGACATCGGCTGGGATTCTGTGATTGCAATTTCAAATCCTTTCAGATAAATTTCGCGAAGTGTTCTTTCACTTACGATACTGTCAGATCCCATACGGTTATCTTCCTGGTTATTACATGCAAAATGCTTTATGGTTGTTCCACATCCTGGCACCTTCTGTACACCATTTGTCATGGCTGCCGCAATTTTTCCTGCAACAAGCGGATCTTCAGAATAATATTCAAAGTTACGTCCGCAGAGTGGATTACGATGGATATTCATACCCGGAGCCAGCCATAATGTTGTAGAAAATTCTTCCATCTCACCACCGATCATCTCACCAATTTCTTCGATAAGTGCAGTATCCCAGGTTTGTGCAAGAAGAGTTCCTACCGGAATCGCAGTACAGTACTGATACCTGGTTTCTCCCGGATCAGCCGGTTCACCTTCACAGAAAAGTCCTCCTTCCAGGCTGAACTTAAATGGTTTGTTAACAATCTTGCCTTCATACACATTATAATGTTTCATCAGACGAAGGCCTGCTGGTCCGTCAGACAGAACAATTCCCGGAATTCCGTCTTCCAGTGCACAGTCATTTGTCTCACCTGCTGAACCCGGCACAGAAATTCCTGCTGAACCAAGGTTACTTCCCTGTCCCTTGCCCGGATCTCCACTTGCCAGAGCCACCAGTTTCTCTGTGCTTAAGGTATCCACAAATTCACGCGCTTCTGCCGGTACACATTCTGCGTTGGAATGATATTCAACCACTCGTGTTTCCACATCTACTGCTTTTAATTCCATAACCGGAAGCGCTTTTTCTTCTGTAAATTTCAGAAGTGCAGCAAGTTTCTGTGTCATCTTCTCAGAAGACTGTTTCATCTCTTCCAGCTCTTCTTTCAGTGGGCAGATATTCTGAGTTTTAGTAAGAACCACATCTGCATCCAGTGCAAGAACTGCGCATGGTGAGGAACTTTCCAGACTATTTCCTGTCCAGATTACATAAGAACCTTTTTCCAGAACCCATGCAGCTTCTGCTTCACTGTAGGAGGTAAGTTTATCTAAAGCAATCTCAAGAGTCATTTTTTCGCTCTGTCCCGGTGCAAGAAGACCTGTCTTGTCAAAAGCCACAAGGCGGCGGTATTCTTTTTCCAGTTTTCCTGCCGGACAGGTAGCATACAACTGCACAACTTCTTTTCCGCTGTATGTATCTCCTGTGTTGATTGTCTCTGTCTCTACAACAATCTTATTGTCCTTGAGTACTGTTGAAAGTACTTTCGTTTCAAATGTTGTATAGGAAAGTCCATAACCAAATCCATATCTTACCGGAACATCAAAGCTGTCAAAATAGCGATAACCTACATACAGACCTTCTGTGTAATATTCTTTATCCACATTTCCATTATTATGAGAAAAGGTTTTACTGTTCGGATAATCTTCATATTTGACTGCCCAGCTGTCAGTCATTTTACCGGACGGAGTCACCCTGCCGCTGATGATGTCAGCAAAAGCATTTCCGGCTTCCATACCAGGCTGTACGATCTGAAGAAGTGCTTCGATATTCACATATTCATCCATAAAGGAAAGATCTGCCAGTCCTCCGGTATTTACTGCAACAATCACATGCTCATACATGCTGCAGATATCAGCGAGCTGTTTCTTCTCCTCTTCTGTCAGATAATAATCTCCTGCTTCGTCAAAACGGTCTGCACCCTCTCCTGCAATACGACTGAGAATATAAATGGCAACGTCTGCATCTGTCTGAGTAACAGGCGCACCTGCCGGCATTCTGAATGGTGTGGTAGAGTAAACATTAAAAAATCCTGATACCTGATCTTCCAGTTTTGCTGCTTCGTTCTCTATCTCATCACGCCATGCATATCTGGCAGCCTGGTATTTTTCATCGAAATCCTTGATCCAGTCTTCTGTCGTAATCTCAAATCCGGCATTTTTCATTCCCTGATAAATGCTGACTGTCTCGCGCTCGTTGACATCACCGGAGCCTGTTCCACCCTTGATTGTCCTAGATGCGCCAACTCCATAGAGTGCGATCTTTGTTCCTTCTTTCAAAGGAAGAATTCCTTCATTTTTCAGAAGAACCATGCCTTCTGCCGCCGCTCTTCTGGCAACCTTACGATTATCCAGTTCTCTTTTGGTTACTGTATTGTCTGTTGTTCCAGTAAAATGTCTTGTCTTAATGGTTCTCATTTCACTGTTTCCTCCTCTACATCTTCATAATTTTTAAAAAGATCTGCAAAATAAATCGCTGCCAGATACGCCGGTCCGGATAATCCGATCAGAAAATCCACCGAAATGAAACGATAAGATATGGTCAGAAGTACCGCCGGAATCAGTGTCAGCAACAGCATCAGAACTGCCTGTGGAAGCTTGCCCACACAGAACAGCAGAGCATTCTTTGCTGTATTTTTCATTGTATTATCAAAACGCGCCTGCACTGCAAAAATATGGATCAGTAGCATCGCAAAAATCAGTACGATCACAAAAAGTATTACGCGGTACGCCATTCCAAAAGTTCCTGTAATGGAACGAAGGAGCCAGATATCAAATGTCATGAATGCGATCAGTCCGCCAAAGATCAGCCAGAGAATGGTTGCCTGTTTAAAATTAGCCTTGAATGCTTTGAAATATTCTGAAATAATTTTTCCGTCTTCCTTACGTGCCATCCGCATGACCATCGTATACAATGCCGTCATTGCCGCTCCGGCTGTAAAAACCGGGACACAACAGATGATCGTCAGAATATTCAGTACGATCAGATTTCCAAGCGTGTTCAAAAGCCTTGCCAGCGCACCATCCGGTGAAAAAAATTTCCCATTACTTTATACCTCCTGTTATTTGACTCCTGCAAGATACAGGAGATATTTTACTGCTTCGTCTTTGTGCGGTGCATTATAAATAATACCGATTGCCGCTTCTGTTTCTTTATTCGTATAGCATTCCTCTGCCTGCAGGACAGGAAGATCATCTGCCAGAATGCCGATCACTCTTCCGTCATCCGCTGTCAGAAGTCTGTCTTTCAGTTCTTCCATCTGCTTGTCTGTCAGATATTTGCGCAGATCTGTCCAGGTCTGTGAGCCATCATACTTTATAAAATCATCCTTCAGCATACCGCATACATCCAGAAGTTCGCTTCCGATATCTGCCATAAATTTAGAAAGGCTTGTCATAGAATAACTGCCTGAATCTGTACCCTGAAACATCAGGTTGTTCTGTATCTGTACCTGATATTTTTTCCTTATCGATCCCCGCTGTATCCATATACTCCTCTGCCATCTCTTCACCGCTCATTTCCGTGTGACAGTCGATCAGCATTACAGATAATGCTGTATCTTTTGTGGTCAGTGTTGTAATCAGAAAACTACATTGCCAGAATGACGACTATCATCCCTGCTATAAACGGCAGTTTATAATACATCCAGAAGTACTCCAGATTATTCTTCATTACTCTTCTTTCATTTTTTTTCATCCATCTGAAATACTTCCTTTCTCATTTACTTTACATTTTATCTGCAGATTGATTTTTTGCGTTATAAAATCAATGGGCCGGCATAAAATACCGACCCATATATAATTCTGTATCAGGCATCAGCCTTTAACTGCTCCTGCTGCGATTCCGTTGACAAACTGTTTCTGCAGTGCAAGGAATACAATGATCAGAGGCAGTGCACAGAGTACACATGCTGCAAACAGTATATTCCACTGGGCAGGGTTTTCCTTGTCACCAAGGAACTGAAGCATACCTACCGGAAGAGAATACTGTGCTTTCTTTGAAATAAATACCATCGGATAGAAATAGTCATTCCAGATCCAGAGTCCCTGTGTGATAACACAGGATACAATTGCCGGCTGAAGAAGCGGAAATACTACGGAAGCAAAACGCTTCGGAAGGCTGGCACCATCGATGTATGCAGATTCTTCAATCTCAACCGGAACACCTTTCATAAATCCTGCGAACAGGAATACAGAGAACGGAAGAGAACAGGTGATAAACATGATCATCGGTGTGAAACGGGTATTCGGGATACCCAGTCTGTTCAGAGTCTGAGCAATCGGAACGATAACCATCTGAGACGGAATGATCAGACCTGAAATAAAGAAATAATACAGGAATTTTGCCATTTTAGTTTTAATACGTCCGATCGGATATGCTGCCATGGTAGCAAAAATCACTACACAAAGAACAGAACCACCGGTTGTCAGGATACTGTTGATCAGTTCCATCGGATAATTCATGTTGCTGAATGCCTGTTTGTAACTTGCCAGAGTGAATTCTGAGAAAAGCATCAGCGGAGATGCCTGATTCCCCGGTGAACGAAGGGAACTGGAAAATACAATAACCAGTGGTGAAATTACGATGATACAGAAAACAATAATCGCGAGATAGATAAGTGCACTCTTTGGTGTCAGTTTCATATATCCTTCAACCTCGCGAGATTCTTTTTTCTTTCCAAATGCCATTATAATTCCACCTCCCTCTTATTCATATAAAGAAGCATACATACTGTGATTACGATAATGAATGCAAATGCGAGTACTGAGAATGCACTTGCACGTCCCATCTTCATATCTGTAAAGGCTGTCTCATATACCTGGAACATCAGTGTCTTGGTTGATTTACCAGGACCACCGTTCGTCATAATGAAAGAATAGTCAAATGCCTTCAGACCGGAAATTACAGAAAGAATAATATTGATCGTAACGGTTGATGAAATCAGCGGCAGTTTGATCTTACGGAACAGCTGCCATTCTGTACATCCATCGATACGTCCTGCTTCCAGAAGACTTTCATCAACCGTCTGCAGACCTGCCAGATAAATGATCATTGTTGTACCAAAGGCTTTCCATGCTTCCACGATCGCAATCGCATAAAGTGCAGTCTTATAGTTTCCCAACGGGTTAAATGCACCACCATCCAGTCCGAACATGGACAGAAGGCTTGCGATCATACCAGAACCTGGCATATAAACATAAGACCAGATAAAACCGATTACGATAGCACTGAACAGTGCCGGAAAATATGCACAGGTACGGAACAGACCCTTAAGACGAATCTTTGTATTGAGAATCATTGCAACAGCAAGACCAACCACATTACTGAGCAGGACTGTGATCACTGCATAAACCAGCGTGTTTTTCATAGAGTTGGTCAGCGTACCATTATTTAATACCTTAATATAGTTTTTCATTCCAACGAAATCAAAATCATAATTGACACCGTTGAAGTTTGTTACACTGTAATAAAAAAGCTGCAGTACCGGATAGATCCAGAAGATCAGGAAAAATGCAAGTGCCGGTATCAGGAAGAAGTACATCTTGTTGGTAAATACCAGAGATGTGTTTGCACCTTTTTTCTTCATTTTAGTTTGTGCCATTCCTTTTCCCTCCATTTAAGATGGAACTGCCCTGAAGCTTGTCTTAAGTTCCAGGGCAGTGATAATTCATCTTTTTCTATTATGGTTAAACCCTGTTATTCGTCCAGAAGATCCTCGAATTTATCCTGCATTCCTTCAGTGATATCTTCAATCTCAGTTCCCTGGCCGCCAACCATTTCACTGAACAGAGATTCCATTTCTGTCTCTGTTCCTGCCGGCCATGCCTGATTGCTCCAGTAGAAGCCTTTACCATCATTCAGAAGGTCAATGAATGGTTTGAACAGGTCATAGTTCGGTGTAGCATCTGCACCATTACCATATGTAACAATAACTTTTCCTGTTGAAGTATACGCATCCCATAACTCTGATTCACCATCCAGCCAGTAGTCAAGAAGTTCTTTACATTCATCTACATGCTCAGATTTGCTGTAGATACTGTATCCTGCACCAAGGCATGTTGCTGTGTAAACACCATCTGTTCCAGGAATCGGGAAGTATCCTCTCTCAAAGTCCCCGCCTGCACCTTCTGCCAGAAGAGCTGTTGCGTTGAAAGATCCATCAAAAGTCATAGCTGCTTTTCCGTCAATGAAATCCTGGATTGCCTGAGAAGCGCCATATCCAAGAGATTTGGAAGCATCAATGTAGCCTTCATCATACAGAGTCTTGTACATTTCAAGAACCTTGTCCCATGTGCCTTCATCAGTGAAGCTTGCATCTCCGTCTCTTAACTGTGTATCAAAATCAGGATTCTTGGAGTAGATCTCGTCTGCTGCCAGCTGATACAGGCCAAACTGAAGAACATACTGATCTTTGTCGCCCATTACGATTGGCTGAATTCCGGCATCTTTCAGCTTCTTGCAGTCTTCCAGGAATTCATCCCATGTCTGAGGTTCGCTCTCAATGCCAGCCTGTGCAAACAATTCTTTATTATAGTATGTACCAAGAATAGCAACGCTTGATGTATCTGTCACAATGTCTCCGTCATAAGTAACAGAAGAAAGAGCATCTTCTCTTCCCTGCACATTATCAAGGTCATTTAAGGAAGCAAGATATCCAGCTTCTGCCAGTGCGTAGCAGGAGTTCTGTCCGGCATACATTGGCTGTGTCAGAATAATATCCGGACATTCACCGGAAGCAAGTTTTGTTTTCAGAGAGGTATAGTAGTTATCATCCGGAAGCTTTGTTACCTCAAGTGTTACATTCGGCCATTTTTCCTTTACCAGTTTTGGTAACTGTTCTGTCTCAAAATCATTGTCAGATGCAACACCGGAAACCATCATAGTAAGTGTGATGTCTCCTGCATTCTCAATTGCTTCATGATCATAGCCCTCTGCTGCAAATACCGGAACTGCTGCCGGTACGGTAGCGCATGCTGTAACGCCTGCAAGAGCAACTGCTGCCATTTTTTTGAATTTCATAATTAAAATCCTCCCTTTCATGTTTTCACACTATTCACGTGTCTTTCATTTGATGTTTACATTCTAGCACAGTCATGGTACACTTTTGTTGTGTTTAATGGTGTACTTTTTTTAGATTTTGTTTTCGAGGTAAAAAAATGAAACTACGCCAAAAATCTTTCTCACATTCAGTATTCTGGCCACCGTACCGCTGCTTTTATTTACTGTTTTCTGTTACCAGCGTTACACACAGACTACTTATGAACGCATGGATGTGATCTCATCCCATCTGTTTGAAAATGCCCGGAATGCTGCAAATGATACTTTAGATACCATACGCCAGACTGCCGGTACGTTTAATTTCTATTACAACGACGGTACCAGCATTATCAGTGATCTGAAAGAATTCAAAGATTCTGACTCACCACCGGACACTTACGAATATTTTAAGATGTCGCAATCTTTCAAACGTACCTGTCAGAATCTTCTGTATTCTGATCAGGATATCTACGGCATCTATATTTTCACTCCATCCGGTTATATTTTTGACTGTACAAATGATGAAAACGGAACGATCCAGTCCAGTTATGATTTTCAGAATGCAGACTGGTATCAGGATACACTTGATCTTGATGGTGCACTTTATGTAAGCGGCAACGCAGTTCACGACTGCTTTACAGGTGGAAAACAGACAATCTTTTTTTCGCAGTGTCTGAAAGACATCTACACTCATGAGGTCGTCGGAGTCCTGATGCTGGACTGTAATTCCCAAATGCTGGATCTGAGCGCCGTCAACACCATGCCGGAGGTCACTTTACTTACTATTGACAATACCAATACCAATGATGTTTTATATACTAATTATAATGAACTGCCCTCTGGTTTTGTAAACGATGGCGGCAATGTACAACGTACAGACCTCAATCTCTCACCACTACGTCTTACCATGGTCATGGATTATACAAACCTGGCAAAAGAATTCAATGTCACAGCTGTTCTGATCATAATCATCTGTGCGGTATGTATCACCGGTTATATTATTTTTGCTTATATTATCTCCCGTTATATGGTACATCCAGTGGAACACTTAAGTCATAAGATGTCCTCTCAGTCCGGACATACGCTGATCCAGTCCACCCGTTATCTGAATCGGACAGATGAGATCGGTACGCTGTATAACGAATATAATGCCATGGTGGAATCGCTGAATGCAGCGGTCAAACAGGATTATCAGGACAAGCTTGTTCTTCTGGATGCACAGATGAAATCGCTGGAAGCAAGGATCAACTCCCATTTCCTGTTCAACACACTGGAAGCAATCAACAGTATTGCTGAACTGGAGGATAACGAAACCATTGCCACCATGTCACTTGCACTTGGAAATATGTTCCGCTATACCCTGAAGACGCAAAGCGAGCTTGTGACGGTTCAGGATGAACTCGGCCACGTAAATGACTATGTTACTATCCAGAGAATCCGTTTTGACAATCGTTTCCATCTGGACCTGGATATTCCAGCGGAATATCTGAATAACAAGGTTTTGAAACTGATACTCCAACCACTGGTTGAGAATGCATTATATCACGGACTGAATTACTGCACCACTGGTGATACCATCAACATCCGAGCTTATGCTGAAAACAACTGTCTGATGATAGATGTATATGATAACGGACAGGGAATGGATATTGAAACACTTACAAAACTCCAGAGTTCACTCATGGAAGAGGCTTCTTTCACTGAACTCGGACACCGCAATAAACAAAGCATCGGACTAAAAAACATTCACAGTCGAATCGAACTTTATTATGGCAAAGGCTATGGCCTGACTGTCACCAGCAGGCAGAATGAATGGACCAATGTGCAGATCCGACTTCCTATTCTGAAATGACAGGAGGATAGCTATGTATACTTATATTGTTATAGACGATGAATCTCTCATCCGTAAAGGCACCATTAAAAAGCTTCAGCCTATGGAAGACCGGATAACCTGTATCGGCGAAGCAGATAATGGCAAAGCCGGAATCGAACTGATCCAGGAAGTGCATCCGGACATTGTGATTCTGGATATGCAGATGCCAATCATGGGTGGGAAAGAACTGCTTCCTTATCTGGCAGAAAATTATCCAGATATGCCACTGATCGTCATCAGCGGTTACCGTGACTTTGACTATGTCAAACAGGCAATTTCTGCTGCTGCCATCGATTATATTCTGAAACCATTCAGCAAGGAGGCAATCCAGGACTGCATTTCCCGCGCGATCGAACGCCTGGAAGACAGCCAGACCCTTTCAAGAGTCACCGACAGTGATGAAGAAAAAGAAGCAGCCTACTATGACTATGATATCCAGCATCTGACCAACCTGATCCTTGGTTATCATGTCGGAGAAGGTTCTGTCTCTTCAAAACGACTGAATTTCATCAATGATACGCATCAGCTTGTGCTGCTCACACTGTATTTTGAATCTACTTCGCAGATACAGAATATAGATATCCAGCACTGGCTGGAAGATGGTGGTTTTGGTGACCTCGCTCTTTATCTTCCAAATACCGCATCTGATCAGATGGGATTCCTGGTTCTTTTTATGCCCAATACAGAAGTAATTCATTCCAGACGACTGGTCGATCAGATTTCCTCTGCTCTTACTGACTATGTACGACATCTCCAGAATTCTCTGATCATCGGTATCAGCCAGCCTCACTCTGATCTCAGCGAACTGCACGAAGCTTTTGAAGAAACATCCGCTGCTCTGAATCGCCAGAAACTAAATGGAGACTCCGAAAACATCTTTTACTACAAGGAGACGGCAGAACCTCGCTCCTTTATATGGGAACAGGAAGAGGAATTTCTTTTTCGTGTGGAAGCAGGAATGACTGCCGAGGTACAGGATCTGACCGGACAGCTTTTTGATCTGATGGCCAGAACTTCTGACTTCTCACTTGCAGATGCAAAATACTACTGCTATTATCTTTCCGGACAGTGCCGCAATATCCTGAATTATTACCTGAAACAGGAAACACCAAAGTCCTCCAACAGTATCCAGAATGTGGTCAATTACATCTTTTCTTTGAAGGAACTGAAGGATTATTACTACCAGTTTTTTATGAATATCACGGAGCTTCTGAAGGCTGAAAGCATTTATTCCGGTGATGATGTGGTTGAAAAAATCCAGACTTACATGCAGCACAACTATCCAAAAAATCTGACTCAGGATTTTATTGCTTCTCTTTTTTATCTGAACCGGAGCTACCTGAGTACCCTGTTCAAACAGAAGACAGGAATGAAGTTTATTGATTATCTGAACGAAGTCCGGATAGAAAAATCCAAAGAATTATTAAAAGATTCCAACCGTAAGATGTACCAGATCTCCAAAGCGGTCGGATATGATAATCCGAAATATTTTTTCCGGATATTTAAAAAGAAAACCGGCATGACCCCGGAACAATACCGGGAAATGTTGTAGTAAAAAAGAGTGTAAATCCTGTACTGAATTGTCAGGATCTGCACTCTTTTTTATATTCAAACAGGCATGTTTTTCAGGTAAATGCAATTTCTTATGAATTAAGTTGGTTTTTTTATCCGACTTTGTACCCCGTCTTTTATGAAAATTTAATATTTCAATCTCTATTCCTTTCTCATTATGTGTGGTAAAATGTTGCCATTCTGATAATTAAGCCTCTGTCAGAGGCAATGAATTTGCTTTTATGGAGATTTGTTATGAACAAAAAAGAATTTCTTGACATTTTATATGAACAGCTTTCCGGGCAGATGCCGGAGGGAAATGTTGCCGCCCATGTACAATATTATCGCAATTATATTGAAGAAGAACAGCGTAAAGGACGCAGTGAAGACGATATTTTAAATGAACTCGGCGATCCTCATCTGATCGCACGTACACTTCTGGACACAGAAGCTGCCGCATCAGGAAATCCTCAGACTACGGAATATTATTCCGAATCATATAACGGCCATTCTTCCGGATATAACGGATACGAAAATTTCGATTCCGGACATGGAAAGGTAAAACAGCACAGCTTCCATCTGGATCTGACGACATGGTACGGCAAACTGGCTGTCATACTGATTGCAGCTGTTGTGATCATCCTTCTGTGCACAGTCTTAAGTGTCTTAATTCCAATTATGATCGTCGCAGGTGTGATCCTGTATGTACTTCGTCTGCGTAAACGTTAATATACTGCAAGGGTATATCATCCATTTACCCAACTCTTCCATAGTAAGCGTCAAATAAAACAGTGTATAGAAAAATAACCGTCAGCCTTTTATACTAAAAGGTCAACGGTTATCGACAGAATTCTTTTACAAGAGGATTCCAAGGCAGATAATCATCCAGATATTCAGGATGTTCAAGAAAAGCACTCCCCGGCATGTCGGACAGGATATATTTTATATATTTCATCGGGGCAAGCCCATTCGCTTTCGCTGTCTCTACCAGTGTATAGATTCCTGCACTGGCTTCCGCCCCTTTCGGACTGCCGGAGAACAGCCAGTTCTTTCTGCCGATCACAAAGGGACGGATACAGTTTTCCGCAAGCGAATTACTGATGGAACAATTCCCGTCTTCCAGATAATTCCAAAAACCTTCACGGTTATTTAAGGCGTAATGAAAAGCTTTTGAAAGTTTGGATTTCGGCAGCTCTCCGATGGCACTTTTTTCTGCCCATGACCAAAAAGCCTCGAGAAGCGGTTTCTCGCGGATAAGACGTTCTTTTTTCTTCTGATCAGGAGGGAGCGCCTCCAACTCTGACTCTATGTTAAAGAGTTGATTCAGACGGAGGATTGCTTCCGCAGGTTTTGATGCTTCCGAATTATGGATGTCTTTTGGGAGCGCATCCACGAAAGCCCGGCGCAGATGCGTATAGCAAAGACATCTTTTTACTCCTGAAACTGCATTGTATCCGGAGTAAGCGTCTGTATGGATATAACCTTCATATTCCCTCAGAAACGCTTCCGGATATTTCCCGCTTCGTCCCGGCTGGTACTCGAAGTAGCGGATGGGATTTACAGCATCTCTGATGCTGCAGTAAACCCACATATAGGAATCGGACGTATTTTTCCGTCCCGGTTCTTTCAGCACCTGTACATGTGTTTCATCGATATGAAGGTATCTCTGTTTCAGAAGTTCCAGCTTCAGACGGTGGACGATGTGTACAAGCCAGTCCCGATAGACAATCAGAAGCCAGTTTGACATAGTCGCTCTGCTTAGACGTAATCCCAAAGCCTCCCATTCTTTTTCCTGTCTGTACAGCGGGATGCTTAATTCAAACTTCTGGTGGATGAGCCAGGTGATGGTAGATGCAGATGCCAGAGAATGCAGGACGGGAGGATATGGCACCGGAGCCTTCTCCATATAAGAAGTTCCGTTTTTCCGGCACGACCTGCATTCATACGTTTCCCGGTAATGGTCAATCACCTTGAGTTTTGCAGGGATAAACTGTACTTCCGTGCGGACGAATTCTTCCCCTACTTTCACCATCGTACTCCCGCAGTTATCGCATATCTGTTCCCTTTCATCTATGGTATGGAGTACTTTGCTGTGAGGGAGATTTTTTACCAGTTCTTCCCGCTGACCGGTGTACTTCCTTTTACGTAGGTGCTTCTCTATCTCAACAAGCTCCGGTTCGTGTGCATCAGGATCCGCACAGGTTTCGATTTCATTAAAAAGAGACACCTGCCCCTCGATTTCGAGAGTAGATGTCTTCTCGGATTTTGTTCCATAAAGTTTACGGGTCAGGAAATCAACCTGCTCTTTCAGGAGCCGGACCTGCTGTTCCAGTTCTTTGATATGATTTTTATACTCCTGTTCCGTAGCTGACATAACCTGAAAACCCTTTCGTTTCGATAGGATTATTATACCATAGAATCGTCAGATTTCCCAGCATTTCTAAGGATTTTCAGTATTTTCAGACTTATGCGGGAGCCATTTCTGAACCGCCTTTGGCTGCTCCGGGTTCAAACCTTCCAGAAGCCAGCGCAGCTGCTGATCAGAAATCTGTTTTGCTTCTTCGCCGGTCCGCGGCCATTGGAGACGTCCGTTTTCGTACCGTTTGTATAAAAGGCAGAAACCGTCTCCCTCGTAATGGACTGCTTTGATCCGGTCAGCCCTCTTTCCACAGAACAGGAATAAGGAATTGCTGTAAGGATCCAGTTTGAAGTTGTACTGGATGATATCCAGCAAGCCATTGAGCTGCTTCCTCATATCGGTGTAGCCGCATCGGATATAGATTTTCTCCACATGGGAAAGATCCCCTAACATGACTGCACGGCTTTCAGAATGTTTTCCAGCATCTGGGCAGATGTGCCTTCATAAAGTTCCACTGTTATGGATCCGATATGAAGTATGGCTGCAGGAGTGGAACGGGAAATGTTCCTGTCCGGAAGTGAAAGCTCCGCAAACTCAGCCGGGGATTCCGTTAAAGCAGTTGACTGTTGGTCTGTACACATGTGGATGCCGTTTTTCTTGCGGGGCAGTTCTTCCAGGGCAAGCTTTCGAATTTTGGAAAGCCAGTAATAATAACTTTTCAAAGAGATATCGTGTTGTTCACACCAGATCTGATTTGTCAGTCCGGAGGCCCTGCATTGCCGTATTACATCCAGCCAGTATTGAAGTTTCACCTGTTTGTCTGGAGTCAAAGAAGAAAGATCCATAAGCCTGCTCCTTAGATTAGATTTAGAGTTTTTAGAGTCAACTCCCAAAACTCTAATCAATAGTTTACATGCAACAGCCAGAAATTTCGATACACCCTCTTATTGGACGCTTACCTTTTTACTGCAAGTGAAGGCCTAATCTCCTGCATAAAAGCCATTTATAAGAAAGAAAAATAAAAAAGCACCCAATACCTCCTGCTTCCCCTTAAGTAGATCCGGTTATTTACCTTGTCTACTTAAGAGGCATCATGTCATAAGGCATTGAGTGCTTTGTTGTATGTTTGATATTTTGTTTTGTATTGCATGATACATCAAAATAAGCTTTGATTATTCATTTTCCTGCATTGCACTATACACAATCATTTGAATAGACTTATAGAATTCCTCCAGAAACGTAACCCCTACATGTTGTGATTTCTCATAAAAATAACGCCAATCTATAAAGGCCTTATTTATTTCATTTAAATCCTCATTTAACTTTTCTTCATTATAATCTTCATCCACTTTCGTCATGCTAACTAATAAAACCTGAGAGATCTCACAACGATGACCTTCTTCTAATTGTTGGTATAAAGTTTTCAATTTATGTTCTCGTTCAATATTTTTTCCTTCAATTTTTAACAACGTTTTTAGTCCAATTTCACAAGCAAGGCCTTTCAATACAATAGATGGTATAATCATTGCACATTCTTCCTTTGAACCGTCATTTGCCAAAGCACTTTTAGCAATATCACCTAAATAATTTGATGCTCTTGCAAATATTTCCATTCCACCTTCCATACTTTTCTTTTTATCTATGTCATTCATTTTTCATTCCTCCCGTATACATTTTCTTCCATCATACTTCCAATTCTGCTATAACACAATAGATTATAATTCGACATTTTTCGACACATCAAAGCCGCGCTTTCATGCAAAAAGAGCCGGAACCTGTTACAGCTCCAGCCCATTTTAAGACATTATAGCATCCCTCATAAAGCTCTTATTGTATCGAAAGTGGCAACCAGCTATTTAAATAAAGACAATAAAGCTACCTCCCTAGTCGCCATTTTCTTTTCTTGCAAATAAATATCCACTTAACGTAAATAGTAAAGTCTTAATTACTTCAATAATAGAATTGGTCGTCTCACTTGTCTTTCCAAAAAGAATTGTAGCAACTGTATCTATTATAAAAATTATTCCCAAAAAAACTAAACAACCAACAATAAGTTTAAAAGCCGAAAAGTATCTTTTTTCTTTTCTATCCTTATCTTTCTCAGCCAGTCTTTTCGCTTTTAGGTCTTCATCTATTTCCGGGGAATCATCTAAAGGTTCATCTATTTCTTCGGTTGGTTTTCCATATAAAAAATCCTCATCTGTATTCACGCCGAAACAAACACCTCTTCCTCTTTAATATCCGCAATTGATAAATAAGGCTCTTGTCTTTTTGCTGCTTTATACCAAGCAGTTCCCTTTTTATGTGTCATCGCCGATAATGGAATCCCATCATATAATTTATATTTATCCCATATCGCGTTAATGCACTCTCTGAAATCAGCTGCTTTTTTTTCATTTACAATCAAAACAGACCCATTCTTTTCTTTAGAATAGCGTTTTATAGCATTTCCGCCAAATTCCTTAAATTCATCATATATGCTCCTTACTACCGGGCCATATTTCCACACTTCAAATCTATCCTGAAACAATATTTTATCTGTATCCTGATAATATTTCTTGTAAATTAAATAGACAAGCTTTTGTAATTTCATAGGAGTAATATCAATATCTTCTGAAAATCCCCGCTCCAATACATTGTTTGCAACATTTAATGCGGTTACCATATCATCGCCTCCTATCTTTTATCAATCTTTATCTATATTTATAATATACCATCCATTATATAAAATGTCAATCTCGTTGTCGAACATTTGTTCTTTTTAATTTTAAATACATCATTCTTGTTTCAATAAAGGTCTTATCTATATCTTTGCATATCTACATTTCCTAAATATAAGAAAAGCCCCTGTATTCAAGCAACCAAAGGTCTTTCTTTTTTCGTCCACATGAGACTAGCCATTTTTTTGCTAATGGCAACCATAACATATTTATTTCTATAAGAAGACAGCATACCTACTTTCCAATTTTTAATAATTTTGCATTAAACTGCATCAAATAATTTTACCCCTTCTCTTTTCACATTCGCATAAAACGGGTATACATCAACCCAATTCTGGAAGTGCTGCTGGCTTTTTGCTATCGGTTTAATGTCAAGGTCATGGTCCATGTTGAAGTCAAAAGTTTCTTCTGACAGCTCATGACGATACTGTTTAATATCTATGTCTGACAAGTCCAGGAGAATCATTATATCGATATCAGAATCTGCCTTATAATCTCCTCTTGCATAGGATCCATATAAAATTACTGTCTTTAAATGACTTCCATATATCTTCCGTAATATTTCAGTATACTGATCTAACAGCATTTTTATCGTTACCGGCACGCTGTTCTTTTCTTCGATATCTTTTTTATTTTTCGCCATAAAATCCTGTGTCAGCAAGCTCAACCCATTTCAGATACATTTCTTTATAATGTTCCTTAATGAACGCTCTGATTTTTCTTACTTCACGATCAGTCAGACTTCCTTGTTTCTCCAAAGTTGTATCACCATCATTTTTGACAAAAAACTTCGCTGATCCTGCTTCTGTCAGTTTTCTGTCGCTGGCATGAACATGCATGGCCTCGATCACACAGCTTGCAGTATAATACAGATAATAACCGCACACTTTGAATTCATAGTATTTCGGCATGGCTAGTCCTCCATAAACTGCTTATTGTTCAAATAGTAATCCAAGACTATCTGATTTTCGATATCATCCATATTGGTTTCCACAATCTTATCATCGTATATAACTGCTGCATGGTTTGGTCTATTCAGATTAAGTATCCGAATATATTTTCCCTCCTGCGTATATGCATATCCATTAATAATCATGTCTGCTGCATCTGCTACATCTTTTATATCAAGCTGCATAATCAATCCGGACCTCCTTTATTGGTGCAAGGAATTCATCTACATCATAATATAAGTTCTGAAGAATCGGAATCAGATCAATATACTCTTCCATCTCATTCAGGTTCTTATACTTCGCCATTACAACCAGATATCCTTTATCCCATTCTTTTACTTCTGTATATCTTTCCAGTTTTGATGATGTCGCAAAGCGGATAACCTGGTCTTTAAAAATGAATATCGTATACTGGCTGTCGCTTTTTAATATGGCACAGTTATCTGCTGTCTTTTTCATCTGCTCCACACCTTTCGCTCAATACTTTTTCTTTATTATAACCGAACCGTCATATCTTTTCTACTGGTTTCTGACACTATAAATTTGCATTTTCTCCGGCATTTGTCACAACAATGTCACAAAACCCTCATTCCCCGCTCACTGCCTATTCCCGCAAGCCCTGTAAATACAATACTTAGGGGAAATCATACCCGGATTTTATGAAGTTTTTATGAACAAAATTTCACATTTTTCTTTTCATTCCTGTCAAAATCATGTAGAATAGAGACTGGTGAACTAAACCAATTTAAGCAACAAGGAGTTATTATGAATCAAAAAGCATTAAATGCATTGGAATATCCAAAAATCATAGAAAAACTTACAGAAAAAGCGTCTTCTTATATGGGAAAACAGCTCTGTAAAAACCTGGAACCATCTACAGATCTGGAAACGATCCGCCTGATGCAGGTACAGACAAAAGATGCTTTGACAAGACTATTCCAAAAAGGATCCATTTCTTTTGGAAATGTCAAAGATATCCGTGGTTCTCTGAAACGTCTGGAAATCGGCAGTGCTCTTAGTATTCAGGAAATTCTGGCAGTCTGCGGACTTCTTGAAAACACTTCCAGAGTCAAAACTTACTCTCGTAAAGAACGTAACGATCTTCCTGGTGACTCTCTGGACAGCATGTTTGATGGACTTTCTCCACTCACACCTTTGTCCACAGAAATCCGCAGATGCATTCTCTCCGAGGAGGAAATCAGCGATGATGCAAGCCCTGCTCTCCGCCAGATCCGCAGAAACATGAAGATCACCAACGATCGTATCCATACACAGCTTGCAGGGCTGGTAAACGGCAGTGCCCGCACCTATCTACAGGACTCTGTCATCACTATGCGAAATGGCAGATATTGCATTCCTGTCAAAGCCGAATACAAAGGGCAGGTTCCCGGTATGATCCACGATCAGTCTTCTACCGGCTCTACACTTTTTATCGAACCAATGTCCGTAGTCAAGTTAAACAATGACATGCGCGAACTGGAACTTCAGGAGCAGAAAGAAATCGAAGTGATTCTGGCTGATCTCAGCCAACAGATTGCTACTGAACAGGAAGCAATTTCACTCAATCTTGAACTGATGGTTCAGTTGGACTTTATTTTTGCAAGAGCAACGCTTGCGATGGAAATGAATGCAAGCGAACCTGTCTTTAATGATGAAGGACGCATCAACCTCAAAAATGCACGTCATCCCCTGATTAACAAGAAGAAAGTCGTTCCAATCGATATCCGTCTGGGTGATGAATTTGATCTGCTTGTTATCACCGGTCCAAACACCGGCGGCAAGACTGTTTCCCTGAAGACAGTCGGTCTGCTCACTCTCATGGGACAATCCGGTCTTCACATTCCAACTCTGGACCGCAGTGAACTTGCTCTCTTCCACGAAGTTTATGCTGATATCGGTGATGAACAGAGTATTGAACAGTCATTAAGTACCTTTTCTTCCCACATGACAAATATCGTCTCTTTTCTTGGAAAAGCAGACCGTCATTCCCTGGTTCTGTTTGACGAACTCTGCTCCGGAACTGACCCGACGGAGGGTGCTGCACTGGCCATCTCGATTCTCTCTTATCTGCATGAACGCGGAATCCGCACCATGGCAACTACTCATTACAGTGAACTGAAAGTTTTTGCCCTTTCCGCTTCCGGTATCGAAAATGCCTGCTGCGAATTTAATGTAGAAACATTGAGTCCGACTTATCGCCTACTGATCGGTATTCCTGGAAAAAGTAATGCATTTGCAATTTCTTCCAAACTCGGAATCCCTGAATCCATCATTGAAAAGGCACGCGAACAGATCAATGAACAAGATGAATCTTTTGAAGACGTACTGACCTCGCTGGAAGAAAGTCGTATCACAATTGAGAACGAGCGCACAGAGATTGCACAGTACAAATTGGAAATTGAAACGCTTAAGAAACAGCTGGAAAACAAACAGGAAAAACTGGATGTTCAGAAAGAGCGTATCATCCGTCAGGCAAACGAAGAGGCACATAAAGTTCTTCAGGATGCTAAGGATTACGCTGACCAGACCATGAAGCTTTTCCATAAATTCCATAATGAATATGTAGACACCGCTGCTGTTGAACGTGAACGTCAGCAGCTTCGCCAACGTCTCAACAAAGCAGAACAGAAAATGGCTCAGCCAACCCCCAAAAAGAAACCAAAGAAAGTGCTCACAGCAAAAGATATCCACCTGGGCGATACTGTCCGTGTTCTCAGCATGAATCTCAAAGGTACAGTAAGTACCCGCCCGGATTCTAAAGGTTATCTGTTTGTTCAGATGGGAATCATTCGTTCCAAAGTCCATATTTCTGATCTGGAGCTGATTGATGAACCAGTGATCACCACTCCGTCTCTTTCCAAGACCGGGGCCGGAAAAATCCGTATGTCCAAATCAGCCAGTGTCTCTACGGAAATTAATCTTCTTGGAAAAACAGTCGATGAAGCAGTTGCAGAACTGGACAAATACCTGGATGATGCTTATATTGCGCATCTAAAAACTGTACGAATCGTTCACGGCAAGGGAACCGGTGCACTACGCAAAGGCGTTCACAATTACCTGAAGCGCCAGAAACATGTAGCCTCTTATCGTCTCGGCGAATTCGGCGAGGGTGATGCAGGTGTAACAATTGTAGAATTCAAAAAATAAGTGAAAGGCGAATACCATGGTAACAAAACAGAAAATCTTAATCGTAGATGACGACAACAACATTGCTGAACTGATTTCTTTATATCTTACAAAAGAATGTTTTGAAACCAGAATTGTAAATGACGGTGAACAGGCTCTGAAAGACTTTGCTTCTTTTCAGCCAGATCTGATTCTCCTGGATCTGATGCTTCCTGGCATTGACGGCTATCAGGTCTGCCGAGAGATCCGTCACACATCTGATGTGCCGATCATCATGCTTTCTGCCAAAGGCGAAACCTTCGATAAAGTACTTGGTCTTGAACTGGGGGCAGATGACTATATTATCAAACCGTTTGATACCAAAGAACTGGTTGCCCGTGTGCGTGCAGTCCTGCGTCGATTCAAAGTACGTCAGCCTGCTGGCAATCCGGATGAAAAATGTGTCAGCTTTCCAGATCTGACAATCAATCTGACAAATTACTCTGTCACATATATGGGAAAACAAATTGATATGCCGCCAAAAGAACTGGAGCTTCTCTATTTTCTGGCCGCATCTCCAAACCAGGTATTTACCCGCGAACAATTACTGGATCATATATGGGGATATGAATATATCGGTGACACTCGTACCGTAGATGTCCACATTAAAAGACTGCGCGAAAAAATTAAAGACCATCCTCAGTGGAGCCTCTCTACTGTATGGGGTATCGGATACAAGTTTGAGGTCAAAAACAAATGAAAAAGAAACTGACAACAGTGTTTTTTACCACATATATACTGCTTGGTGTCCTTGGTTTTTTTGCTGGTAACATATGTCGGTTCTCACCTGTTAGAAAATCGCCTGGAAAAATCCATAAGTGCAGATATGTACCAGACAGCTCACCGCATTGCAGAAAATAATCTGGTCAGTCACAACATCACTTCTTCTAATATGGAGGAGATTCGGAACAATCTTTCCCTTGCTGCAAACTATCCTGATACGATCATCTGGATCATCAACAGCAACGGACAGATCATCCTCAGTACACGCAAAGATATCTCACCGGATAATCCAATTAACTTAGAAGGCTTCAACCCAGCCTCCTGGGACAGCAATTACTATCAGATTGGTGATTTCTACGGATATTTTCCCGAGACACATCTCAGCACGATTGCACCAATCACCGAGAATATGACAACGCGGGGATACGTTGCCATTCATTATCTGATGAGTGACTTGTATCAGAACCGTAGCACTCTGCTCTGGATCATTCAGATTTTGTATATTCTCACTTATCTCGGTGTAGCTTTACTGTTTTTCTTGTATATCCGCTGTATACGCAGGCCATTTCAGGAAATCACAAAGGGAGCTTCAGAATTTGCAAACGGAAATCTCTCCTACCAGATTCCTGTCGATTCAGAAAATGAGCTGGGATATCTTGCCAAGAATCTGAATTATATGGCTGATAAACTAAATCGTAACGGTGAATACCAACGACAGTTTATTTCCAATATTTCACATGATTTCCGTTCACCACTTACTTCGATCAAAGGTTACGTGGAAGCGATGATCGACGGAACGATTCCAGTGGAAATGCAGGAAAAATATTTAAAGATTATTTCATACGAAGCAGAACGTCTGGAAAAACTTACCCGCGGGCTTCTGACTCTGAATGAACTGGATATCCAGAAACGTATGCTTCATATCCAGCCCTTTGATATCAACAGTGTGATCAAAGCGACAGCTGCATCCTTTGAAGGCTCCTGTACCAGTCGCAATATTCTTCTGGAACTGATTTTATCCGGAAAGGAACTGATGGCACAGGCAGATATGGAACAGATCCAACAGGTGCTGTATAACCTTTTGAGCAACGCGATCAAATTCAGCCCGGACAATTCCACGATTACACTTGAGACTACCGAAAAAAACGGCAAGATCTTTGTTTCTGTTAAAGATCATGGCATTGGAATTCCAAAGGCAAGTCTCCAGAAAATCTGGGAACGATTTTATAAGATTGACCGATCCCGAGGCAAGGATCAAAAAGGAACCGGCCTTGGTCTGGCAATCGTCAAAGAGATTCTTCATGCACATGGACAACACATCAATGTGATCAGTACAGAGGGTGTTGGAACAGAATTTATTTTTACATTGGAAAAGGCAAAGTAGAGAATTCATCCACTTTGCCTTTTATCGTTTATATTTTTTCTTATTCCCACGTATGGTTATGAAGCTGTCCCTGAAGCTGCATATGATCAAAATGATTCTGCCGCAGTGCCTCATAAAGCACGATTGCCACTGAATTACTCAGATTCAGTGAACGGATCTCATTGATCATTGGAATCCGTACGCAGTTATCTTTATGTTCCATCAGGATTTCTTCCGGGATTCCGGCACTTTCCTTGCCAAACATAATATAACAATCTTCCTCGTATTGCACATCTGTATAAGTCTTCAACGCCTTCGTTGTTGCATAATAAATTTTCGCATTTGGATTCTTTTCCAGAAAATCTTCGTAGTCCAGATATGTCGTTACATCCAGATCTTTCCAGTAATCCATACCAGCTCTTTTGAGTGCCTTCTCACTGAGACTGAATCCCAGAGGCTCGATCAGATGTAGTTTCGTATCTGTTGCAACACATGTTCTTCCTATATTTCCTGTATTTGCCGGAATTTCAGGTTCCAGCAGTACAATATTAAGCTTTGCCATCTTTTCTGTCCTTTCCAGGTATAATTTCCGTCAAATGGAGTCTCGGACGTTCCAGATATCTGGTAATTTCTCCACTGTGAAGCAGACGGTCGTTTCCACTGTCTGCATATCCAATCACAGCTGCATGGATTCCATGTGCCTCTAATTCCCGCACCAGTGCATCTCCCTGCGCAGTGCCAATCAGAACAGATCCCTTCGCCTCCAGTTTATACGGATCCACATCCAGCCGTTCACAGACTTCTATCGTCTCCTGCCGGATTGGAATTCTGCGAAGATCTACATCCATACCAACTCCAGAAGCTTCTGCCATTTTCCACAGACCACTTAAAATTCCACCGTTCTCTGTAAAATACAATGTAGAAAACCCAGCTTCTTTCCAAAATACATCTTCTTCTGAAATCATACAATTTTTCAGTGTTTCCACCCCCATACGGAGAAAACTCTCTGAAAAATATGTTCTGAGCTTATCCCACTCCCGGCAGATCAGTTCCAACGTACCTGATATACCTGTCTCTCCTGCCACCACCAGGTCATCTCCCGGATATATTCTTCCTGTAATTTCCGCCTGCAGTGCTTCTAACGCCTGCTGTCCTAGTTTCATACTCTTCCTCCAGTGTTCTAATTTCCAGTTCTCCTTTTATAATAAAATAGAAAGAACACTTGGTACAACCATCGCAAGAACCAGTATCACTGCGATCACCGCTGTAATAATTTTTCTTTTTTCGGGTCAAACATTCCCATCTTCGTCCTCACCTCTCCTATTTTCAAAAATGCCTCAGCATTTTTATTGCTCGCCACCTGCAGAGGTGTGAGTCATCTCACATCTGATATAATCAACTTTTTCCACTCAGCCATTTATAACTGAACAACCTCTGTATATGCATTATTCGACAATGGATCACGTTTCTCATAATCAAACAGAATCACCGTTCCATTCTCAAACACTTCAATATGTGCTGTTTTGGAAACCTGGTTATTCTTCCGGTAGTTCCATACTGCTGTCTCATACTGTTTCTGATCCGGAGCAAATACAGGGCGCTTCTTAAGTTTTTCTCTCAGGTAAAGATCATACAACATTTTCTGTGCAGCTACTTCTGTCGGAACATCTGTTTCTTCTTGCAGATATTCCAAAAGTATCTCATAACGCCGCATCCTGGAATGCGAGATCTCACTGTAACCTTTTTTCTCATAAAAAGAACCCAGTTTCTCGTAAAAAGTAAAAGCATCCTTTTCAAACGGTACCAAATATTCCAGTGTATGCCAAAACTGACCACTATTATAATACACTTCTACCATACTTTCCACCACTTTTTAATTTTAGAACTTCTCCATAGGTAAGCCAGTTCGTGGAAAGCACTTCATATGGTTCTTTTCTTTATAAACGATTCCGTAGACTTCGGCCTCTTTCTGCATCAGCGAACCTTTCAGAACTTTCAGGAATCCAAGCTGAAGCTGATCCGGTTTCATCTGGTATACATCATTAAATGATTGATGAAAAGTATCATAATCCTCATACGGAAGCCCTGCAATCAGATCCAGGTGTTGATGAATATTTCGGAAACTGTGAACTCTGTTTACACAATGTTCCAGTTTTTTCAGATCCATATGTCGGTGAATAGCCCGAATCGTCTCCGGATTTGTTGACTGCACACCGATTTCCAGCTGAATCAGTCCAGGGCGCATCTGTGACATCAGCTCCATCTCTTCCTCTCGAAGGAGATCTGCGGAAATTTCAAAGTGAAAGTTTGTCACACCATTATCATGTTCCAGAATATATTTCCAGATTGTCATAGCATGTTCATGTTTACAGTTAAAAGTACGGTCCACAAATTTCACCTGTGGAACTCTGTGATCTAGGAAAAACTGCAATTCTTTTTTGACCAGTTCCAAATCCCGGAAACGAAGTTTCTTATCTATGGAAGACAAACAGTAGCTACAGGAAAACGGGCATCCCCTGCTGCTCTCATAATAAATGATTCTGTTCTCAAATTTCTCCAGATGCTCATAAACAAATGGAATTGCACTTAAATCCATCAGTTCCCGCCAGCCGTTATGAATGATCTTATCACCAGTTCTGTATGCAATTCCCGAAATTTCTTCAAGGCTGTCTTTCCCATCTATGTAAAATTCCAGAAGATCATGAAATGTTTTTTCGCCTTCTCCTACCATAACTCCGGTCATCTCCGGCATTTCTGTCAGGAATTTTTCAGCATCGTAAGAGACCTCCGGACCGCCTGCCCAAAAAGCTGTTTTTGGAAGTATCTTAACAAGATCACGAATCAGTTCCCGTACAAAAGAAATATTCCAGATATAGCAGGAGAAGCAGACAACGTCTGCTCCACTGCTGTAAATATCTTTCAGTATCTCATCCTTTGGCTGGTTGATCGTATACTCCCTAAGGATCACATGCTCATCATAATCAGATGAATATGCTTTCAAATCATACACAGCCAGATTTGAATGAATATATTTTGCATTGCATGCTGCAAGTAAGATTTTCATGAATATACTAAACCCTTCCTGCTGTTATTCATCCAGAAGTTTCTTAAGGTCTTCTTTGGATGTCAGTCCAACCAGACGATGTACTTCCTGTCCGCCTTTAAAGATCAAAAGAGTCGGAATGCTCATAACCTTAAACTGCTGTGCAAGCCCCATTTCCTGGTCCACATCGATTTTGCCTACATTATAACCTTCTTCTGCCAGTGCTTCCACGATTGGGCCCTGACGCATGCAAGGTCCGCACCAGGTTGCCCAGAAATCAAGCAGGATTGGTTTTTCTGATTTTAAAACTTCTTCTTCAAAATTTTGTGATGTAATTGTTTTTGCCATACTAATTCTCCTTTTCTGTATATACTATTATTCAGTATTTTTACTTTGATATTTTATTCATTTTGTTATTTTTCAGTCTGCTGCCTTTTTTCTCTGACGAACATATTTACCGGCATTGATTCCCGCCATACTTCCCTCATAGACTGCCTTGGATACCTGCAGGAGTCCGCCTGTACAGTCCCCCGCCGCAAACAGACCCGGAATCGTTGTCTCCATCTCAGAATTGACTCTGACATTTCCTTTATCTGTCAGTTCCGCGCCCATCTGTCGTGCGATCTCAGTACTGCCGGCAGTCCCCAGTGCCACAAACACCCCGTCTGCCGGATAAAATGATTCCCTGTCTTCATTTTCCATTGAAGCAACATCATGTTCCATCCGAATACCCGAAACGGTATCTCCACCCTCGATTGCCTGAATTTTCATTGTGTTCACTGCAATCGGATGTTCTCTTGAAAACTCCGGTTCTCTGCCATTTGTATATATTGTCACTGATGAAGTTACATTTCGCAGTTCTTCCGCCTCATGAAGTGCAAAATCACTGTTTCCAATTACCGCCACATCGCGGTTTCTGTAGAAAAACGCATCACAGATCGCACAGTAACTGACACCCTTGCCTTCAAATTCCCGAATTCCCGGAATATTCGGTGCAGACCGCTTTCCGCCTGTTGCCAGAATCACACTTACTGTATCAAAGTTTCCAGCAGTCGTCTGGACTGTAAATGTATCAAATCCATTAATTCCAAGCACCTGTGCATCAATTATGCGAATGCTCAGAGCCTTTGCCTGTGCAACTCCTCTCTCATAAAGTTCTTCTCCTGAGAGTGGTCGTTCCAGGCCATAATAATTTTCAATTTTTTCTGCTTTTGCCAGTGCTCCGATTCCATTGTTGAGCAACAGTGGGGTTAAATTACCTCTGGCAGCATACAGTGCCGCAGATATGCCTGCCGGACCTGCTCCGATAATAATTATATTTTCCATTTTATCACCTGAATTTCCCATTGCTTTATAATATACACCATTCTTTTGAAAATTTCAGCTTTTATTCTTCCATTTTTCTCTTTCTATTATACTGGACTATTGTTATTTTCTCAAGAGAATTTGTCTTATATAACTTTTTTGATACATAGTTTTTGCTGTTTTCTTAATTTTTTTACTGTTTTTTCTGTAATTTTTGTTACAATTATGATATATTTTTACTATGTTATGCTTGATTATAAACAAGGAGTTTAATCATCATGAGAAGTTTTGAATATTACACACCTACAAAGGTGATTTTTGGAAAAGATACACATCTAAAAATTGGTGAATTATTAAAAGATTATAACTGCCACAAAGTACTGATTCATTATGGCAGCGAAAGTGCTGTAAAATCCGGTCTGATTCACGAAATCAGTAATTGTCTCACTGAAGCAGGAATCGACTTTGTCACTTTGGGCGGAGTTGTCCCAAACCCACGTCTCTCCAAAGTACGAGAAGGTATCTCACTCTGTCAGAAAGAATCTGTGGATTTCATTCTGGCTGTCGGTGGTGGAAGTGTTATTGATTCTGCAAAAGCCATTGGCTATGGTGTTGCCAATCCATGGACCGATGTCTGGAATTTTTTTCTCAAAACAGAGATTCCAAACGCCTGTCTTCCAATCGGCGCTATCCCTACGATTGCCGCTTCCGGAAGCGAAATGAGCGGTTCCTGTGTCATTACAAATGAAGATGGTTGGTTAAAACGTGGAAGCACCCGCAGTGACCTCTGTCGCCCGAAATTCACTCTGATGAACCCGCGACTCACCTATACTCTGCCGGAATATCAGACCGAAAGTGGCTGTGTAGATATTCTTCTGCATACCATGGAACGTTATTTTGTCAACATCGAAACCATGGAGATCACTGACAGTATCAGTGAATCCCTGATGCAGACCGTTATTTACAATGCACGAATCCTGCTGAACGAACCTGGTAACTACAATGCAAGAGCAGAGATCATGTGGGCAGGAAGTCTTTCTCATAACGGATTGACCGGCTGTGGAACTGGTGGTGGTGACTGGGCCTGTCATCAGCTTGAACACGAACTTGGCGGACTTTACGATGTTACTCATGGTGCTGGTCTTGCTGCACTCTGGGGAAGCTGGGCACGTTATGTTTATGATGCTAATCCGGAGCGTTTCGCACAATTTGCCACCAACATCTTCGATATTCCATGTTTTGCTGATTATGAAAATACAGCACTCGCCGGTATAGAAGCAATGGAAGACTTTTTCCGTTCAATCCATATGCCGACCAGCCTTCATGAACTAGGTCTGGATCTGACCGACGAACAGATTCATGAACTGGCTTTCAAATGCAGTTTTGAAGATACACGTACCATTGGCGTTTTCAAACAGTTAAACATGAAAGACATGGAAAAAATTTACGCCATGGCAAGATAAATGATTTTACCTTTACTGATCACCAGATGATTAAAGGCAGGATATCCTGAATTTTCAGGTTCCTGCCTTTTGTTTATTTTATCAAATATACTTCTGTATCATATGTACCTTTAGCCTCACCCTCAGCATGCGTTGCAACATAAATATCGATACGATTTTTCTTGATTGCACCACCACAGTCCTCTGCAACATAAACCTGTCCGTTGATCACTACTTTGCTTCCATACGGAATCACAGATGGATCTACTGCAATCGTATGATTGGTAGTTGCCGTTACGCCAGTCGATGTAATTCCATTGGAATATGGTCCGCAACAGATACTGCACGGACAGTAATGTGTAATCTTAAATACGCCTAGATCCTGCAGATTTGCGTCTGAAGATGCCGCAACCGGTGTTCCGATCTGAACTCCGTTTTCTACTGAAACACCTGGGTCCACATCCTCCAGTGCATCTGCAAATACGCCCTCTCCACTGCTTTCATGGAGTGTTCCCGCATCTTTATCCTTATCAATTGTATCTGCTTCTTCTGTCACCGCATCCGGAAGGTCCAGACAGCTTGTTGGAATATAACCTTCTGCCTCTGTTCCATCATCATTCTGATAAGTAATCCGGCTCCATACTCCATTAACTGTTCCCGTCTGTTTCACTTCATCCAGCTGAAGAACTTCCCCTACTTCTTCCCCATCTTTCCGGCTTGGATAATCCAGTACCGTAGCATCACTTTTTACTTCAACATCTTTATCTGCAGGCTGAATCTGATCCGTATCACTGAGCATCTGATTCTGAATGTATCCAATAACTTTGCTTTCATTTACTTCACAGGATACTTTGCTCCATCCATTATCACAGACTGCACTTCTCTCCAATGTATCACCCAGTGCAACGTCCCCCATTTTTTCGCTGGATTCGCCTGGTTTTGAATAGATCCCGGCATTTTTGGCTGCAACATACACGGTATCCTGTATAGCTGCAACATTAACTGAATTGCCGCTTCCATCCTCTGTTGAAAATGCCTGAAAAATTTTATTGTCTTCCTTATCAGCTTCTGTAACTGCCTGATAATCCTGTACCGCACCATACACCAGCGGTACATGACATGTCAAAGCAGTCCCCAGTAAAACTGCACATACCTTTTTTTTCACAGGTTTTCACCTCATCTCTATAACTTTACGTTTCCCCATCTCTTACTCTGGCTTATTTTAGCACATGAAACGCATGATTTCAAATTTACACAGTTTTTTCACGAAATTTTAAGAAAATCCTTAGAATTTCTTTCTTTTCAAAAGCAGCTTTACCGATTACAATAATACCTATGAAGAAGACACAAAAGATCAAACATAAAAAACACCCAAACAGCGTGCACCTTACCAAAAAAGCGCGTCTCATAAAACGCCGGCATCAGATTCGCCGACAAAAACAGTTTCTCTGCTTCATACTGTTTCTTATCATAATCCTGTCTCTGTCCTTTCTTATTTTACGACCACTCCGTACTTCCAGACAGACTCATATGATCAACTCTGCCTGCGAATCTTATCGCAGCGATGTAGAACAAGTTGCTGCAAAATACGATATGTCTGCATATGTAGATCTTATTCTGGCTCTTATGATGCAGGAAAGCTCCGGTCAGGGAACAGACGTTATGCAATCCTCTGAAGGTGCATATAACACACAATATCCTCAGACTCCAAACGGCATCACAGATGTAGATTATTCTATTGCCTGCGGAATTCAGGAACTGAAATATTCTATGACCAAAGCAGATGTTACAGGACCGAATGATATTGCCAACATCAAACTTGCTCTTCAGGGATACAATTTTGGAGCAGATGTCTATTTTAACTATCTGGAAAAAAATGGCATCACCTCCTGGTCTGAAGAAAGTTCAAAAGCTTTTGCCGAAATAGCAAGCGGAGAAACCGAGCGTTCCAAAGAAGATCCTCTATACGACACGGCCGGTCCATGGGACTATGGAGATCAGTATTATCCGGAACATGTACTTCGTTACTATCATTCCTAAATCACTTGATTCGTACAAAATGTTTTTTATAAATTTTTCAAATTTTTTCGAAAAAACATTTGACAACTACAATTATATCTGGTATTATATGTCTTGTCGATGAGGAACGCACTTCTTCACAAGACATTTGCGATAGTGGCGTAGTTGGTAACGCGCGACCTTGCCAAGGTCGAGACCGCGGGTTCGAGCCCCGTCTATCGCTCTTTTTATTTTCCGGACTGTTATGTCCGGTTTTTTGTTGCTATTTTTTTTCATAGCACAAAGAAATGCTTCGGACTTTCAATAATATAGCCGAAGCATTTCCCTCCGACTGTCCCAGCATCAGGTAATGTTTCTTCAGAGGTAAAAAATTCTTCCTCTTCCCCTCCTTTTTCCTGCTGCTAAACATAGCATATCATATTCTGAAAAAAAGAGAGGAAGCTTTTTCCTCTCTTTTTCGGCATTTCCTGCAAATTAATTTTATGTTTAATATTCACTCATCATAATCAATGATGGAATAAGCGAATTCCGGTAAATGCCATCGCCATTCCATATTTATTACAGGTTTCAATTACCGCATCGTCTCGCACGGAACCGCCTGGCTGAGCAATAAACTTCACACCGCTCTTATGTGCTCTTTCAATATTGTCACTGAACGGGAAGAATGCATCCGAACCAAGTGTGACATCTGTAAGCTGATCCAGCCATGCTCGCTTCTCTTCTCTTGTGAATACTTCCGGTTTCTCTGTAAATACATTTTCCCAAGCACCGTCAGCCAATACATCCATGTACTCTTCTCCGATGTAGACATCAATTGCATTATCTCTCTCTGCACGGCTGATCGTATCTTTAAACGGAAGATTCAGTACCTTCGGGCTCTGACGCAGAAACCAGTTGTCTGCTTTCTGTCCGGCAAGTCTTGTACAATGTACACGCGACTGCTGCCCTGCTCCAACACCAATGGCCTGACCATCTTTAACAAAGCATACCGAATTGGATTGTGTATATTTCAGAATGATCAGAGATACCTTCAGATCTCTCTTTGCTTCTTCGGTAAGTTCTTTGTTTTCTGTCACGATATTGGAAATTAGTGCATCATCGATCGCAAGTTCCTGGCGTCCCTGTTCAAATGTCACACCAAATACCTGCTTGTGTTCCAGCGGAGCCGGTACATAATCCGGATCAATTTCAATCACATTATAATTTCCCTTTTTCTTCTGTTTCAGAATCTCCAGTGCCTCCTCTGTATATCCAGGTGCGATCACACCATCTGATACTTCCCTTTTAATCAGCATAGCAGTATCTTTGTCACATACATCTGAAAGAGAAATAAAATCGCCAAAAGAAGACATTCTGTCTGCTCCACGGGCTCTCGCATATGCGCATGCCAGTGGAGAAAATTCTTTCCAGTTCATGTCATCTACCCAATAGATCTTTGCCAGTGTCTCTGTAAGAGGAAGTCCTACTGCAGCTCCTGCAGGTGAAACATGTTTAAAAGAAGTTGCTGCCGGAAGTCCTGTTGCTTTCTTAAGATCACGAACCAGCTGCCATCCATTAAATGCATCAAGAAAATTGATATATCCAGGTTTTCCGGAAAGTACTTTGATCGGAAGATCCTGTCCCTCTTCCATATAGATTCTGGAAGGTTTCTGATTCGGGTTACATCCGTATTTTAACTGTAATTCTTTCATCTCTATACTCTCCTTACTGATTTTTATTTACGATTTTTGTATTATATGTTCCTGTTGCAATATCAATATAACGTACAAACAAAGAAACCTTGTTATCTGCATTCAAACTGTTCCAGAGAAGTTCTGTGAATGCATCCATATCATCCGGGATATCGACCAGCTTTGGTTCACCCTCAAAGCTTGGTAACGGATTACCATCGCATTTATAAGTATGAATGAAACGTCCCTCTCCTGCTACTGCTTTTTCGTAAGCATAGGTGTATCTCAGGCAGGAATCCGGATTACCATTGTCACTCTTGAGAATAGACATTGCATAACTGTAATTTCCGTTCTCAATATGCATAACACCTGAAATACGAGGTGTATAGTTCGGACCATCTGGCTCAAATTCACGTGATCTTAAGGACTGCTCAAAAGTCAGCTGTTTATCCAATCCCTCATAAATAGTATCTGTCTGATCACCATTTGTCACAATTGTCTTATTTCCAAGAACACGTACCGGAGCATAAATGATCAGGCTCGGATCTGTCAGTTTTGAAGGATCAAATGCCTGTGTACGAATTCCCTCACCATCTGTAACAAATACACGGTTTCTACTGTTCTCACTTCTTCCCATGATGAAGTATGCGGTAACTGCCTTTGTTCCGTCTGCAGAACGTCCGATAATGATTCCTCTGCCCGGATAAGAATTGTTTTTCAGTTCATTTTCCAGTGAAATTTTTTCCATGATCATTCTCCTTTAGTGTGATAAAGTAAAGCGACCGCCTGGGTAGTCTGTTTCCAGGCTGCCCAGGCGGTCGGCACGTTCACTTACTGCACTCCCTGTAGTTCATCCTACTTCCGCCAGTCATGCAGTCGTTGTAATCATAATATACTATCTTATTTCATTTAGCAAGAACAAAAATAAATACATCAGCTAAATATTTTTTATTCAGTTACTTTATTCGTCTACGCTATAGTTCGGTGCTTCTTTTGTGATATGGATATCATGCGGATGAGACTCTTTCAGAGAAGCAGCAGAAATCTTAATAAATCGTCCTGTTGTCTTAAGCTTCTCAATTGTTTCTGCGCCACAATATCCCATACCGGAACGAAGGCCGCCCATCAACTGGAATACAGTGTCTTCCACATGTCCTTTGTATGCAACACGTCCTTCAACACCTTCCGGAACAAGTTTCTTCGCATCCTGCTGGAAGTAACGGTCTTTGCTTCCATTCTCCATAGCTGCAATGGATCCCATGCCACGGTATACTTTGTATTTACGTCCCTGATACAGTTCGAATGTTCCCGGGCTTTCATCACATCCGGCGAAGATGCTTCCCATCATGCAGACATTTGCACCGGCTGCAATGGCCTTGGTAATATCTCCGGAATATTTGATACCACCATCTGCAATAATCGGAATTCCGTAGCGGTTTGCTACTTCATAACAATCCATAACAGCAGTGATCTGTGGAACACCAATACCAGCTACAACACGTGTTGTACAGATAGATCCAGGTCCGATACCAACCTTAACTGCATCAACACCAGCATCGATCAGAGCCTTTGTAGCAGCTCCTGTTGCAACGTTACCTGCGATAACCTGCAGATCCGGATATGCGTCTTTAATCTGACGTACTGCACGGAGAATGTTCTCTGAATGTCCATGTGCTGAATCAATAACAATAACATCTACGTTTGCTTTTACAAGTGCTTCAACACGTGCAAGAACATTTGATGTGATACCTACTGCAGCACCACAGAGAAGACGTCCCTGTGCATCTTTGGCTGCCAGAGGATATTTGATCTGTTTCTCAATATCTTTGATTGTGATCAGACCTTTTAAATTAAAATCATCATCTACAATGGGTAATTTCTCTTTTCGGGATTTGGCAAGAATCTTCTTTGCCTCTTCAAGTGTGATTCCTTCTTTGGCTGTAATCAGTCCCTCAGAAGTCATGCATTCTCTGATCTTCTTTGTAAAATCAGTTTCAAACTTCAGGTCACGGTTGGTAATGATGCCAACAAGTTTCTTACCTTCTGTAATTGGAACACCAGAGATACGGAATTTTGCCATCAGATTATTGGCATCTTCCAGTGTATGGTCTGCGGATAAAAAGAATGGATCTGTAATAACACCGTTCTCAGAACGTTTTACCTTATCTACTTCCTCAGCCTGTGCTTCGATGGACATATTTTTATGAATGATTCCAATACCACCCTGTCTCGCCATGGCAATTGCCATTCTGTGCTCAGTAACGGTGTCCATTCCTGCGCTCATCATAGGAATGTTCAGCTTGATTTTTTTCGTTAAGTGCGTTGTAACATCTACCTGATTCGGAATTACTTTTGAATATGCCGGAACTAACAGAACGTCATCAAATGTAATGCCTTCACCAATGATAGTACCCATTGCATTTCCTCCCTTGTATTTATGTTAGTTTGATTTTGATTCAAAGTGTAACAAAAATAACTTACAGTGTCAATCCAAAAAAACTTTGCTTGGAGCTGAATTTTTGATAGCCTGTGCCATCTGTTCATCTGGTTCAATAATAATCTTACAGTTTTCTCCACCGCTTTTTATAATAACGGCAAATCGTCTGTGCTGCTGATTTCCGGAAGAATAATCCAGTGTTTTCAATCGGCTGTTACCATTGTAATAATCCATTCTGTGTGAATCAAGAGGCGCGACCAAATCTGCCTCACGCAAGTTCATGGACATAACTTTTTTCCGTTTGGATTTTGACATGACCATATCAATGTCAAATTCTCCATTTACAAAAAGGTACTCATACTCCAGATCTGTCCGCGGAATCACAAAATACGATGCAACACCTAACGCAACTGCAACGAGAAGAAGGATCGGACTGATAAAAAGGCCTGCACCCACTGCCAGGACTGTCAGTACGATCATTCCATATTTGACTATGGAATCTTTTGCTGTTGGTTCTTTTTTAACCAGTAATTCTGAATAAAGATCGCTCATATGTACATTCTCCTTAATATATATAATATTTATTAAATTTTATCACAAAAAGGGATCAGTGTCTATGACGCCAATCCCTTAATTCGCATAAATTTATTTTACATCATGCCGCCCATTCCTGGAGCACCTGCCGGCATAGCCGGAGCATCTTCTTTGATTGTAGCAACTACAGACTCTGTAGTCAGGAGTGTAGAAGCAACACTTGTCGCATTCTGCAGAGCACTTCTTGTAACTTTAACCGGATCAAGGATTCCGGCACCTACCATGTCTACATATTTCTCGTTCAGAGCATCAAATCCAACACCTGGCTCGGATTCTCTTACTTTATTGATAATAACAGAGCCTTCCAGACCAGCGTTTGCAGAAATATGGAACAGCGGAGCTTCCAGAGCTTTGAGGATAACGTTTGCACCTGTCTTTTCATCACCTTCCAGAGTTGCAACCAGTTCTGCAACCTTCTTGGATGCATGAATATATGCAGATCCGCCACCTGCAATGATTCCTTCTTCTACTGCTGCTCTTGTAGCTGCAAGAGCATCTTCCAGACGAAGTTTTGCTTCTTTCATTTCAGTTTCAGTTGCAGCACCAACACGGATAACAGCTACGCCGCCAGCCAGTTTTGCAAGTCTTTCCTGTAATTTTTCTTTATCAAATTCAGATTTTGTCTCTGCAATCTGTTTACGGATCTGAGCAACACGGTCAGCAATTTCTTTCTTATCACCCAGACCATCTACGATAACTGTATTCTCTTTTGCAACTTTGACAGATTTTGCACGTCCAAGCTGAGCCATTGTAGTTTCTTTAAGATCAAGTCCAAGTTCTTCGGAAATTACCTGTCCACCTGTCAGAATAGCGATATCCTGCAGCATTTCTTTTCTTCTGTCTCCATATCCAGGAGCCTTAACAGCAAACTACCTGGAATGTTCCTCTTAATTTATTTACGATCAGAGTTGTCAGTGCCTCACCTTCTACATCTTCTGCGATAATCAGAAGTTTTGCTCCAGCCTGAACAAACCTGCTCCCAAGTAACGGAAGAACTTCCTGAATATTGCTGATCTTCTTGTCTGTGATCAGGATATATGGGTCTTCAAGATTTGCTTCCATTTTTTCCATATCTGTAGACATATATGCAGAAATATATCCACGGTCAAACTGCATACCTTCTACCAGATCAAGTTCTGTATGCATTGTTTTGGATTCTTCTACTGTGATAACACCATCATTGGAAACTTTTTCCATTGCATCAGCAACCAGCTGACCTACTTCTTCATCACTTGCAGAAATAGATGCAACATTTGCGATCTGTGCTTTGCCACTGATTTTCTGGCTCATTTCTTTGATAGCCTCTACAGCTGCATCTGTAGCTTTTCTCATACCTTTTCTCAGGATGATCGGGTTTGCACCTGCTGCCAGGTTTTTCATTCCTTCATGAACCATTGCCTGTGCCAGAACAGTTGCTGTAGTAGTACCATCACCAGCTACATCATTTGTCTTGGATGCAACTTCTTTGATCAGCTGGGCACCCATGTTTTCGAATCTGTCTTCCAATTCAATTTCTTTTGCAATAGTAACACCGTCGTTTGTGATAAGCGGAGCACCAAACTGTTTGTCAAGTACAACGTTTCTTCCTTTTGGTCCGATTGTTACTCTTACTGTATCTGCAAGTTTGTTTACACCAGTTTCAAGTGCAGCTCTTGCTTCTGCACCAAATTTAATTTCTTTTGCCATGATGACTGTCCTCCTGAAATGCTTAATGATCTGTAACGTTTTTTATTCTGTTACGATTATTCAACGATTGCGAGAATATCGCTCTGTTTTACGATGATATATTCTTCGCCGTCAAGTTTTACTTCAGTTCCTGCATATTTGGAATAAATAACTTTATTACCTGTAGCAACTTCCATCTTAACTTCTTTACCGTCAACAACTCCGCCAGGACCTACTGCAATAACTTCTGCCTGCTGCGGTTTTTCCTGTGCCTGTCCCGGAAGTACGATACCAGATTTTGTTGTTTCTTCTGCTTCTAACTGTTTTAATACAACTCTGTCGCCTAAAGGTACTAATTTCATGATCTATTTCCTCCTTTATTGTTGCCTTTTTCGAATTACTAGCACTCATTTCGTTTGAGTGCTAATCACTGTCCCTATATTATTTAAAATCATGATTTTCTGCAACTCTTTTCAAAGCTGTAAATTAGTATTATTTTTTTCATTTATCTTTTATTTTCTCTTATTTTCTCCTGTTTTCTCATTTTCTGATTTTTAAGTATTTTATAAAAGAAAAGGCCCTTTCCTTCATAGGAAAAGACCTCTCTTTATAAACAGCTTCTGCTGTCCTTATGATTTTTTTGCTTCGCTGAGCTTTAATTTCTTCAAGCTCATCAAAAATTTACTTCGTTAAGTACTTTGATATAAGTTCCCTTCATACCTGATGAACGAGATTCGATTACCCCGGCACTTTCAAATTTGCGAAGTGCATTTACAATAACAGATCTGGTGATTCCTACACGGTCTGCAATCTTGCTTGCAACCAGAATACCCTCTTCTCCATCAAGTTCATCAAATATATGAATGATCGCTTCTAGTTCTGAGAAGGACAGTGTATTGAATGCAGATTTTACAACTTGTTGTTTACGGTCCTCTTCTGCATTTTCTTCATGAACCGCTCTCATCATTTCCAGACCAACCACTGTTGTGCCATATTCACTGACGATAATGTCTTCAATATCATAAGGCTTATCGTTACGATACATAAAAACAGTCCCCAGTCTTTCGCCGGCAATATCGATTGGATTGATAATACCCTGACAGTTGCTGTTTACATGTTCAAATCCAAGTGTCTGAAGATTCACATTTTCCTTTGTAGACAAAACGCCAAGGAAACGCTCATTTAACAGAGAATCTACATGTCCGCCTACGTTATCTTCAATCAGCTCGGTAATTTCTTCAACGCCCGGACATAAACTAATTCCAAGTACTTTACCCTTTTTGCTCAGTACCAGGATATTGGAACTTAATGTGTCCATCAGCACCTGACAGATATCATTAAATACAACTTTACTGGAACTGCTGTTGTGCAAAAGCTTATTGATTTTTCTGGTTTTATCCAACAACTGAACGCTCATTACGGCCTCCTTCTCCTGTTTTTTCGATGTTTTCAATCTTATGGTATAATAGTACACGTTTTGCAACGAAAATACAAGATATTTTTATATTTTTTTCGATTTTGTCCGCATTTTCAGAAAATTTATATATTTAATCTTCTTTAGACTTCTGCTCTACATAACCGCAAGTTGTCTCACTGCAGACAATCTTGTTTCCTTTTTCGACCATATAGCTTCCACAAACCGGGCATTTTTTTGCTGATGGCTTCTGCCATGACATAAAATCACATTCCGGGTTGTCGATACAACCATAATATTTACGACCCTTCTGGGTTTTCTTCAACACAACATCCTTTCCACATTTCGGACATGCCACACCGATTTTTTCATAATACGGTTTGGTATTTCTGCATTCCGGAAATCCAGGACATGCAAGGAATCTTCCATGTGGTCCGTATTTGATGACCATATTGCGTCCACAGACATCACAGATTTCATCTGTAACTTCATCCTGAATTTCAACTTTTTCCAGTTCTTTCTCAGCAGCATCCACATCTCTCTTAAGATCCGGATAAAAGTTTCTGACAACCGTTTTCCACTGCACAGTACCCTCTTCAACGCAGTCCAAAAGGCCTTCCATCATTGCAGTAAAACGAACATCTACAATGCTTGGAAATGCCTGTTTCATAATATTATTAACAACTTCTCCAAGTTCCGTCACATAGAGGTTTTTCTGTTCTTTAGATACATAACGGCGGCTGATGATCGTGGTGATCGTCGGAGCATAAGTACTCGGACGTCCAATTCCCTGTTCTTCCAGTGCCTTTACAAGAGATGCTTCTGTATAATGTGCCGGTGGCTGTGTGAAATGCTGTTCCGGTTTCAGTTCAGTAAGCTGCAGCTTCATTCCCTTCTCAAGACTCTGACTGAGTACATTGCCTTTTTGATTATCTTCTTCCTGCATATACACAGACATAAATCCGTCAAATATGATCTTGGAGGCAGCAACCGTAAAAGTATACTCTCCTGCACTGATTTTTACTGATGTTGTTTCATATTTTGCTGCAGACATACGGCTTGCTGTAAAGCGTTTCCAGATCAGCTGATACAGACGGAACTGATCTCTGGAAAGAGATTCTTTGACCATGACTGGCGTTCTGGTAATATCAGTCGGACGGATTGCTTCATGCGCATCCTGAATCTTCTGGTCTTTTTTTACCATCTTTCCACTTGTAGAAACATAGTTTTCTCCATACTGTTCACCAATATAGGTTCGCGCTGCTTCATCTGCTTCCTGTGAGATTCGAGTGGAATCCGTACGCAGATAACTGATCAGACCAACCGTGCCGCTTCCCTTAATATCAATACCTTCATATAACTGCTGGGCAAGACGCATTGTTTTCTGTGTAGAAAAATTCAGTGTTTTGGCTGCCTCCTGCTGCAAAGTACTGGTTGTAAACGGCAGGGGTGCATTCTTGATACGTTCGCCTTTTTTTACCTCTGTAATTTCATACTCTGCATTTTCCAGTTTTCCAAGAAGTTCATCCATCTCGGCCTTATTATGGATTGGAAGTTTCTTATCCGTGCCATAGAATTTTGCCTGAAGAGGTTTCTTCTCTCCTTTTACACGAAACTCACCTTCAAGACTCCAGTATTCTTCCGGAATAAAAGAATTGATCTCATCTTCTCTGTCACAGATAATACGCAGTGCTACAGACTGTACTCGTCCTGCACTCAGGCCTCTTTTCACTTTTACCCAAAGGAGCGGACTGATCGTATATCCTACCATACGGTCAAGCATTCTTCGTGCCTGCTGTGCATCTACCAGGTTCATATCCAGATCCCGCGGCTGTTTGATGGAATTCTTTACAGCAGTCTTTGTGATTTCGTTAAAAGAAATTCTGCGCATCTTAGACGGATCTTCTTTTAGCGCCTGCATCAGGTGCCAGGAGATTGCCTCTCCCTCGCGGTCAGGGTCAGTTGCAAGATATATCTTATCTGCTTTTTTGGCCGCTTTGCGAAGATTTGAAAGCAATTCTCCCTTTCCTCTGATCGTAATATATTTTGGTTCAAAATCATTCTCTACATCAATACCAAACTGACTCTTCGGGAAGTCACGCACATGTCCGTTTGATGCCTGTACATCATAGTTACTCCCAAGAAATTTCTTAATGGTTTTTACTTTTGCAGGTGATTCCACTATCACCAGATATTTCGCCATGCTATCTCTCCTACTTCTCCGTTACTGTTCACTCCGTTACAGCAACACTTCTTAAACTTCCCGGGAGGCTGATCCGTGTCTTATGTTGTCTTTACATAATAATGCCTGCCTATTTCCCGGGCTAACCCCGATATTTTCAACTCCAACAAAAGACCGCCGACTTTTTCCGGCGAAAGTCCTGTCTTCTGGATCAAAAATTCCACAGATTTTGGTTGCAAATCGAGACAACTATACACCAATTTTAAATCAGTTGCAAGTCCTAACTCATTTTTTGTCTTTACTTTAACAATTTTTTCACAATCTATTCCGAGTTCCCGAAGCAGTATTTCCGGTGTATATGCGATACCTGCCCCGTCATAGATCAATTTATTACACCCCATACTGAGTTCCTCTGTTACCGGTCCCGGTATGGCAAAAACACTTTTTCCCTGATCAAGTGCCCACTGTGCAGTGATCAATGAACCACTTTTTTCTCTTGCTTCAACAATCACAACAAGATCCGCCAGTCCGCTGATAATTCTGTTTCTTGCCGGAAAAAAATAATTTCTTGCCCGCGTCCCCGTCGGCTGTTCACTGAGTATACCACATTTTTCTCGCAGAATTCGCTGATAAAGTGCTCTGTTACCCGAAGGATAACAGATATCAACGCCATTTCCAAGTACCGCCCATGTGCCTCCTTCTCCTTCCAGTGCACCTCTGTGTGCCTCAGTATCAATCCCATATGCCATCCCACTTAATATTTGCACTCCTTCTTCACTGAGTCTCCTGGCATAACGAAACGCCTGCATACGCCCGTATGGACTGGCTGCCCTGGCTCCGACGATTGCAACTGCCGGTCGTCGTGGATCCGGTAATGTTCCCCTGACATATAAAATCTCCGGCATTCCCTCATAATGCAGAAGTTTCTGCGGATATTCCGGACTTTCTTTCGAAATCTCACGCACAAACATTTCCGTGTCACTTTTTCTGATGTTAAGAGTTCCTTCCATATAAATTATCACTCCTCTTCAGATTTTATACCCTGATTAATTCCAGTATTTTTTGTCAAATGCCCGATAGGATAACGCTTCTGCTATGTGATGTCTGTGAATACTTTCTGTCGCTTCCATATCTGCAATTGTCCGTGCCACCTTTAGAATCCTGTGATAGGCACGGGCACTGAACGGCATATTCTGAAATGCCATCTTCAAAAGCTGCCGGGCGTCTTTTTCCATCTTGCAATATTTCTCAATCTGAGCACCACTTAATTCTCCGTTAAACTGAATTCCTTCTATTTTATATCGTTCTCTCTGAATATCCTGTGCGCAGATAACCCGCTCTCTGATCGTTTGTGTACTCTCCCCTTTTCGTCCACTGCTCAGTCCTTCAAAATCTACCGGGGACACTTCAGCACAAAGATCCAGTCTGTCCAGAAGCGGCTGACTTATTCTTCCCAGATACTGCATTACCTGTGCCGGTGTACACCGACATCTGTTCATATCCGGATAATGACCACAGGGACATGGGTTCATTGCCGCACACAACATAAAATCTGCCGGAAAATCATACGTCCCATATACTCTGGAGATACGTATCACCTTGTCCTCCAGTGGCTGTCTGAGAATCTCCAGGCTTCTTCTGGAAAACTCTGGCATCTCATCCAGAAACAATACACCTCTGTGTGCCAGTGTGATCTCCCCTGGTCTGGGATTTCGGCCACCACCAGCCAGAGCCTGTGCTGAACATGTATGATGCGGACTGCGAAAAGGTCTTTCTCTGATCAGAGGATCTCCTCTCGAGAGCAATCCGGCAATACTGTAGATTTTTGTCAATTCCAGCCCTTCATCAAATGTAAGTGCCGGCATAATTCCCGGAATTCTTCTCGCAACCATCGTTTTTCCTGCCCCCGGAGGCCCGATCATAAGCAGATTGTGAAAACCGCTGACTGCAATCTCCACGGCTCGTTTCAGACTTTCCTGTCCTCGAATATCACTGAAATCCAGTTTTTCTTTACCCGGAGATTCTATTGTTTTTCCCACTTCTTTTCTATAAGAATCAGGACTTTGCACATAGCGTATCATTTCCTGCAGATTGCGAACTCCAATCACCTTCATATCCGGTATCAGTGTCGCTTCCCGGAGATTCTCATATGGAACAACACAAAACCGGCACTTTTCCTCCCTCGCCCTGATGATTATAGGCAAAATCCCTGATATTGCATGAATTTCTCCATTAAGGCTTATTTCTCCGGCCATCATCACCCTATCCAGCTGTTCCGATTTCAGAATATCTGACGCCGCCAAAACAGCTGCTGCTAACGGAAGATCAAATCCAGCTCCTTCTTTCTTGATATCAGCCGGAGCAAAATTCACGGTAATTCTCTTCGGTGGAAGTGCAATACCGTTATTCTTCAATGCCGTTCTGACACGATCCTGTGCTTCCTTTACCTGTGCCGAAGGAAATCCAACCATCGTAAATGTCGGCAGACCATCACTGACGTCTGCCTCCACCTGGATTGGATGAACATCCATGCCTAAAATCGCTGCTGATAGTACACTTGCAAACATAACAACCTCCTGTATGCACATGCACCTCGATCTGCACTGCTATATTTTTGATTTATAATTGTATTATGGGAATAAAAAAAGAAATGATTTTTATTATAGTCCATTTTGCTCCGTATTGCAATAGCACATTTCGGACTGTTTTATAATTACAGAAAATGAAGGAGGTATAAGAATGAAATTTCAACGAATTCAGGATCTGCGTATAGATTCCGATCTCTCTCAGAAGAAAATTGGTGAAATTCTTCATATCAGTCAGCGTTCTTATTCTCATTATGAAACAGGATCTCGTAATATTCCAATTGAAATGCTGATCCGCCTCGCTGATTATTATGATACCACCATTGATTATCTGGTTGGAAGAACCGATAACAAAGAACCGATCAAATGACGCAGAAAGCGAGTCAGTTTCCCTGACTCGCTTTCTGTTCTTCCCACTCAGCAATCTTTGAAATATTTGCAAGCTCATATTCATTGAAAATAGAATTCTGTTCGGCATCAAAAGTGTCCGGATCTATCGTACCCTGATACCAGGATTTACTGTTAAAATAATCCGCAATTCTCTGTGTCACAAATTTCCTGCCATGTCGGGCATAAATCTCATTTTTCGCCAGTTCCAGCTGGTCAGATGAATAGCCTGACAAATCCTCATCTGTAAGGTATCGGCTGTTGCTGTCCGGGAATATATAATCCCTGGAAGAGAGATCCGTTTTATCTGTATTATCAGCCGGAGTCACGAAAGGTACCTGTGTCACAAAAGCGGCTTTCTCCCTTGTAAGGACCCCATCTACCTTTGGTGTCACCCCGGCACCCTCTGCAGGGGAAGCTGTATTAAGGCGCAGATAAAGTTTGCCCTGATCAAAGGTCATATTTCCACGCACCTGGTTTCCCCAGGAATCTGTAAAGGAAAGCTTTGCTGCATTTCCAGCCACTTTTGCAGTATCCGAAGCTTCCGAAACCTTAGTGCCGGCATTGTCACCAGCCTGAGAAAAAGTAAAAGTAACAGACTTCAGGGTAAGGTCGTCTATAGACAGTGTCACCAGTCCATCCTTGCTGTACCAGGTTCCCATATAATCACTAGCCATGAACGCCGGTGCCCTGGTAATCACTGGAGTCGGTGTCACTGTGGCTGTAGGCTCCGGTGTGGGCGTAGCTGTAGCCGCTGGAGTCGGTGTCAC
>ENA-OQDC01000078-OQDC01000078.1-human-gut-metagenome-genome-assembly--contig:-NODE-78-length-70635-cov-5.604400_pt1 | contig 70635 bp, 86 predicted proteins | sample MGYA00242770_ERZ504601 | MGnify/ENA primary metagenome ERZ504601 (study PRJEB26092, sample SAMD00036305) | human gut metagenome | host: Homo sapiens | study: EMG produced TPA metagenomics assembly of...
TAGATGGTTTCAACAGCGAAATTATCGCTTATAATCTCTCAACTTCACCAAACTTAGAACAAGTGAAATCTATGTTAGACCAGTCCTTCACAGAGGAGCATTATGAAAATACAATTCTCCATAGTGACCAGGGATGGCAATACCAACATCAGTATTATCATCAATTTTTAGAGGATAAAGGGATCCAACCGTCCATGTCACGTAAGGGAAATAGTCCAGACAATGGTATGATGGAGTCTTTCTTTGGCATTCTTAAGTCTGAGATGTTTTATGGTTACGAGAAGACGTTTCACTCACTTGAGCAATTGGAACAAGCTATTGTAGACTATATTGATTATTACAATAACAAACTAATCAAGGTAAAACTAAAAGGACTCATTTCTGTGCAATACAGAACTAAGTCCTTTGTGTAAATTAATTGTCTAACTTTTTGGAATCAGTATACTCTTCCAAGAGTGTTTTTGTAGCTTATTTACGATTTTGCTTACCAGCGTTACGGTTTTTTTTGGCTTTATTTGCAATTGCTTGGGTATTTTTTGGAGTAACATCTTTACGCTTGTTTGGTGTTGTACGAGGGGCTTTTGGAGGATTCTTTTTGAACTCTTCAGCAACTTTCTCTTTTAAGCGAGGTTTGATGATATAGTTAGTAATCAACTGCTGGATAATAGAGAAGATACCACCAACTAACCAGTAAAGGATTACGGCTGCAGGTGAGCTGATACCAAAGAAAATCATCATGATTGGCATGCTGTACATAGTCGCCGCCATTTGCTTACGTTGCTCCTCAGGAACTTGTTGAATAGACAACCAAGATTGGAAATAGTAAAGAGCGGCAATGATGATAATCAATGGGAAGTCACGATGACCGAGGTTAAACCAGAGGAAGTCATCCTTGAGTACACCAGGAGTGTAACGTGCTGCATAGTAAAGCGCTGAGAAGAATGGAAACTGAATCAATAGAGGAAGACAGCCAATACCGCCCATCAAGCTAAGACCGTTTTCACGTTGAGCTTGCATGAGTTCAGATTGAGCAGCCATTTTTTCTTCTTGAGTTTTAGCGTTACGCAAACGTTCGTTGATTGGTTCCAAGATAGGGGCTAGGTACTCACGTTTTGCTGATTGGTAGGCTGCACTACGAGATTGGTGAAGACCAAGTGGTAATATAATCGAACGAACAATGATAGTTACGAAGATAATACCAAGACCAAATCCCAGACCAAGATTGTTTGCGAAGTAGGTGATGACGTGGCTCATAGGACGACCAAGTAGGTTCCAGACCCAGCCAGTTGGATTACCAGACTTATCAAGGCTCACACATCCTGATAGGAAGAGAAGCATGCTGGCAGCAAGACCCATAAGGGCTAGACGTTTTTGAATTTTATTCACAATATCATTCCTTTTGTTTTTTAGTTATACTTGTCTATTTTACCCTTTTTTAAGGAAGAGAACAAGCTAAAAACGGAGGTATCATCTTAATTCGCTATGCGAAAATCACTGTAATTTGAGAAGTTAGCCATGGTTACATCAACATAGGTTACATTAGACCATTTTGAAGGTCCTTTTCGAACTTCTTGGATAAACTTAGCTAACTTAGCAGGTTTATCTGATTGCGCTAGAATTTCAACAGTTCCATTATCGTTGTTCCAGACTCGACCGTAAATATCTCCAATTTCGAGTGCTAATGCATAGGTTGAATAACGAAAACCAACACCTTGGACTTTTCCTGAGACTAATAATCTTACTTTTTGCATGGGCCATGACCTCCTTTTGAAAATTCTTTCTTTCAGTATAATCCTTACTATAAAGTCGGTCAATTCCTAGATTTATCAAGGAATTTCTGCTACAATGAGTGTATGGAAGTCATTCAATCAAAGCAAAATGCTAGTATCAAGACTGCTAGAAAATTGCTGCAACGCAAGCACCGTAAAACCAGTTATCTTATAGAAGGATGGCATCTCTTCGAGGAAGCAAAGGCAAGTGGTGCGCATATTCTTCAAATTTTTGTGCTTGAGGAGATGGCTGACCGTGTAGCTAATATGTCTAAGGTTAAGTTGGTTAGTCCGGAGGTTCTTAAGGAGCTCTGTGAAACTCAGACGCCTCAAGGGATTGTTGCAGAAGTTGCTAAACAAACTCAAGCTTTGCCAGACTCTCTTTCAGGGAAGTATCTGCTCTTGGAGGATGTTCAGGATCCTGGTAATGTTGGGACAATGATTCGAACAGCAGATGCTGCAGATTATGATGGGGTCTTTTTATCAGATAAATCCGCTGATATTTATAATCAGAAGACCTTACGTTCTATGCAGGGAAGTCATTTTCATCTGCCAATCTACCGTGGACCAATTCTTGAGATGGTTGAAACTTGTAAAAAACAAGATTTACCAGTCTTGGCAACGACTCTCTCAGAGGTTTCCGTTGACTATAAAGCAGTTAAGACAGACGGTAATTTTGCCCTAGTGATGGGAAATGAAGGTCAGGGAATCAGTAAGGAAATGGCTGAGTCCGCTAATCAACTGGTACATATTAACATGCCAGGCCAGGCAGAGAGTCTTAATGTTGCTGTTGCTGCAGGGATTCTCATGTTTAGTCTCTAGGTCCTAAGGATGATTTTATTGAGAAACATTCGCCTTTTAAGATAAATTTAAGCTCTAGTGATATAATGAAGAAGCATTAGAAACATTCATGAGGTATTATTATGAATCGACCAGAAGATGATAAAGAATTCATGGAAGTTGTTGGACATTTGATTTCACACCCACGTTTTCAAAAATTGGATGGGATTGTCCAACATTATCATTCGACACGTTTGAAACACTCGGTTAATGTTAGTTACACCAGCTACAAGATTGCTAAAAAATTAGGTTGGGATGCTGAGAGCACTGCCCGAGGTGGTCTCTTGCATGATTTTTTCTATTATGATTGGCGAGTAACCAAATTTAATAAGAGTCATGCTTGGGTGCACCCACGGATTGCTGTTCGTAATGCTAGAAAGCTTGTTAATTTAAACAAAAAAGAAGAGGATATCATCCTCAAACATATGTGGGGAGCAACTATTGCACCGCCGAAGTATAAGGAATCTTATATCGTTACCATGGTGGATAAGTACTGGGCTGTTAAAGAAGCAGTGACACCTTTACGAAATCGCATTAAAAATAGTAAGTTTTTTCCGTCACAAGACTCTACAAAGTAACCACAATTAATTTATTAAACTCAGGAGATATTTATGAAATCAAATGCAATTTATACAACTAGTGATGCAGGATTAAATCGCTTTTTCGGGAAGATTTATGGCCTTGTTGGTATTGGGGTAGGGCTTTCAGCAGTCATTTCTTATCTGATGTTATTCCCTCTCTCTCATCTTTTTGTCAACATTCTCATGAATTATTCTTGGATCTATATGGCAGCTATTTTTGTTGAGTTAGCCTTGGCTTTTTTTTGGCTAGTGGTGCTGCAAGAAGAAATACGCCTGCGGCTCTGCCTTTATTCTTAGTTTATTCCGCTCTGAATGGCTTTACACTTAGTTTTATCATCGTTCAATATACGCAAGCTATTGTTTTCCAAGCTTTCCTAAGTACTGCCATTGTCTTCTTTGTCATGGCACTTATCGGAGTTTCTATTAAGCGTGACTTGTCAGGAATGGTCAAATTTCTTATGGCAGCTTTGATTGGAATCATTGTGGCTAGCTTAGTTAATATTTTCTTTGCAAGTAGCACGATGAGTTTTGTGATTAGTATTGTATCAGTTCTCATTTTCTCTGGTTTAATTGCTTATGACAATCAGTTAATTAAAAAGGTTTATTATAGTGCTAATGGTCAAGTCACAGATGGATGGGCGGTTTCTATGGCGCTTAGTCTTTACTTGGATTTTATTAACTTGTTCTTGAATATCTTGCGAATCTTTGCGAGGCATGACTAGTTAAAAAAATCAGCCGTTCGGCTGATTTTTTTGTGTTTAACGTTTTTGTAATTGTTTCTTGTTGACCTGTATAGGTGTAGGAGAGTAGATAGTAATCTCATTTTTCGGCCTAGCCATCTTTATCGGAAAAGTCCCACTTATCGTCTTTCTTAGTGAGTTCAACTGAGCAACCCTTAAAGATATTTGTTTCGTCTGTCTTTGCTACTGATGGACTTACTTTTTTGATTGAATTAGGTAAATAAGTTTCCATGCAGTATTGTCTAGTCAATTGGTCGCGATTTCCAGCGTTAGCACCATTGCTTTGTAGGTAGTTTTTAAGATCGTCAATAAGCCTTGGATGGTTAGCCACATATGCATCGTCTGCAGCTCTCATACTGATAGTTGACATGTCAATGTTAAACTCCGTCTTATCTTTAGTAACGAAAATGTTGTCAACAGAGTAACTACCCCATTCACGGTTAGAAGTTTGAGTCCATCCGAAAACTTTTGGAATTTCATCTCCAGTTGGTTTGATATGATCAGTTTCATCATAGCTATATTGAAGACTATCTGAGAAATATTGACTAAGTTCACTCTTAGCCTTGCCTAGGTCAGTAGAAACAAATTTATTGTAATTTTTACTTTCTCCACCTAGAAGAACTGCGTTGAAATAAGCATCAACATCTTTTTTAACATTGGTAGTTGTTTGACCATCGAAATTTTTTGGACTAGTTGAAACAGTTCTGCCCCTCTGTCTTTCCATCTTTTGATTTAAAATAGAGTTTATATTTTAATCGTTGTTCACTTCGAAAAAGAGAGACTGGTCTTGTAGTTATTAGCTTCAACTTTTCCAAAGTCATCTGTAGCATTTTCTACGTTATTATTTTTGGTGAAGAGAGTAGGTAGGTCATCTTTGTCAATCTTACTTGCTGTGACTTTTTTACCATCCTCATCTTTGAGGTAAAATTGTTTAGTGGATGTTTTTGGCTCATTTTTCATATCTTCAGAAATTTGCTCACGTTTGAATGAGGCTTCAACCAAGGTCTGATCATCTTTAAGTTTGAGGGCTCTTCTAGACATATAGATAATGTCGTTAATAGAAAGCTTAGCATCTAGTTTTGGTTTGGCACATGCTGACAATGTAAAGACGGCTATTAGAGAAATCGCCCCAGAATAAAGATAATTTTTTTATACATAATTCCCATTATTTCATTAAGTTGACACGTCTATTGTATTATGAAATATCCCTTGAGATTATTAGAAATTTGGATTTCAAGCCTTTTCTTATGCTATAATAAGGTTACTATTGTAAAAATGGAGAATAAAATGACAAAAACACCCTTTATTACGGCGGATAAACTCGATCAAATCACTGCAGAATTTCCAACACCTTTCCACCTTTACGATGAAAAAGGTATTCGTGAAACAGCGCGTGCAGTTAATGCAGCCTTTTCATGGAATCCTGGTTTTAAAGAATTCTTTGCTGTAAAGGCAACACCTAATCCAGCAATTCTCAAAATCTTGAAGGAAGAAGGGTGCGGTGTAGATTGTGCGACTGATACAGAGCTTGTCATGAGTAACAAAGTTGGTTTTGATAGTACTGCTATTAGTTTTACGTCTAATGATACACGAGCAGAAGAATTTGTTTACGCGCGTGATATCAATGCGATAATCAACCTTGATGCTTACGAAGATATTTTCTTCTTGGAAGAGTCTGCAGGGCTTCCTGAAACGCTTTCTTTACGCTTTAACCCAGGTGGTGTCTTCTTACTTGGTACAGATATTATGGATCATCCTGAAGAATCTAAATTTGGGATGACTAAGGAGCAACTTTTCAAAGGTTATGCCTACCTTAAAGAAAAAGGGGTGAAATCATTCGGTTTGCATGCCTTCTTGGCGTCAAATACAGTAACGAATGAGTACTATCCAACCTTGGCTGCTCAACTCTTTGAATTGGCTGTAGAAATCAAGAATGAGCTTGGTATCAGCCTTGACTTTATCAACTTATCAGGTGGTGTTGGGGTAGACTACACGCCAGCGAACAAGCAAAACGATATTGCTGCTATCGGTGAAGGTGTTCATACTAAATTTGATGAAATCCTTGTTCCAAATGATCTTGGGGACATCAGTATTTACACTGAACTTGGTCGTTTCATGACAGCGCCACACGGACTCCTTGTTACTAAGGTTCTCCATATTAAGGATACTTATCGACGTTATGTTGGTGTTGATGCTTCTGCAGTTAACTTGCTTCGCCCAGCAATGTACGATGCCTACCACCACATTACTAATATGACTAATCCAAATGGTGATATTCAAGTGGTTGATGTCACAGGTTCGCTTTGTGAAAACAATGACAAGTTTGCTAAGAACCGTGAATTGCCTGAGGCTCGTATTGGGGATACCTTGGTTATCCATGATACTGGTGCCCATGGTTTTTCAATGGGTTATAACTATAATGGCCGTCTTCGTTCGGCAGAAATCCTCTATCAAGAAGATGGAACAGCGCGAATGATTCGTCGTGCAGAGACTATGAATGATTATTTTGCGACACTTGACGGATTTGATTTTGAAATTTAACAAAAAAGCTAGACCTAGGAGGTCTAGCTTATTTTGCTTTAATAATAACCGCTTCAAGAAGTGTATTGGCCGTCCCTTCTGGAGATTCAATGCAGCCTTCCTTTAGCCAGAGTGCCAAAATGGTAACAATGGTAATGACGTAAACTTCCGAAGAATACTTGACTGGAATATGATAGCTTCTTTCCATAAGTTCTGTGACATTTTCAATATCATAGTTAAGGATGGTCTCGATAATGAACTCACAAATCAATTCATTGATGTTTGGGATATGTGTCATTAATGTGCGACAGAGCTTATGATTTTCCTTAAGATATCGTAGCATCTCGGTTAGAACACCTTTTTGATAGGTCATATACTTTTGCAGAATACTTGAAACTTTATCTAAAATCTTAGACAAGGTAGTTTCAACCAAGTTATCTTGATTTGAATAGTAGTAGAAGGTTGGTCTGCTGAGACTTACTTTTTTGATGATGTCTGTGGTGTTGATTTGTTCGAGTGAACTCTCTTCTGAGAGTTCAGTAAATGCATTGACAATTTTTTGTTTGGAAATAGTTGCTTCCTTTAGCATAAGTAAGCCCCTTTATATAAACATAATAATTTCAAGACTTATATAAAAACCTAATTTTTTCCCTGAAATCTTACAAGTATTTCGCAGTTGTAAGAAAAAGAAGCTGAAACTCTCATTTTATCAGTATTTTAGATAAGTAATTTTTTTGCGGACTCGTTAAGAAACTAACGTCTTGTTTGTCAGTAAGGCCTATTTTTGCTATAATATAAGGTAAATCAACGTTATAGGAGAATTAAATTTATGAACACCGTCCTTTGGATTATTCTTGTTTTTGTAGCCCTTTTGGGTGGCTTCTACGGAGGCGCATATTTTTCCCGCAAACAAATTGAGAAAGAATTAGCTGAAAATCCTCGTTTGAATGTGGACGCTGTTCGTACAATGATGTCGGCAGCAGGCCAAAAGCCTAATGAAGCTAAAGTGCGTCAAACATATAATCAGATTATTAAACAACAAAAACAAGCACTTGCAAATAGCAAGAAAAAATAATGGTGGGGGAGCTGGGACGTGAATCTCAGCTTTTTACATGTAATGTAAGGGGATAAGGAGGCAAGATGGATAATCGACCTATAGGATTTTTGGATTCTGGTGTCGGAGGCCTGACGGTAGTACGTGAACTTAAACGTCAGTTGCCTCACGAGTCCATTGTTTATATTGGTGATTCTGCTAGGGCTCCATATGGCCCCAGACCAGCAGGACAAATCAGAGAGTATACCTGGCAGTTGGTTAAATTTCTCCTGACTAAAGACGTAAAGATGATTGTTATTGCTTGCAATACGGCGACAGCAGTGGTTTGGGAGGAAATTAAAGAGGCTTTGGACATTCCAGTACTAGGTGTGGTTTTGCCTGGTTCTAGTGCTGCCATTAAGTCTAGCCGGTCTGGTCAAATTGGTGTCATTGGTACTCCTATGACAATTTCGTCTAATATCTATGAGCAAAAAATTAAGCGTCTGGCCCCACAAATGAATGTCCTGAGTTTGTCCTGTCCCCGTTTTGCCCCAATTGTTGAATCAAATGAAATTAATTCAAGTGTGGCTAAAAAGATTGTCTATGAAAGCATGGCTCCTTTAGTTGATAGGGTAGATACCTTGGTTTTGGGTTGCACCCACTACCCACTTTTACGCCCGATTATTCAGAATGTTATGGGGCTAAGTGTCAAATTAATTGATAGCGGAGCTGAAACTGTTCGTGATGTTTCTGTCTTGCTCAATTACTTTGAAATTAACCGTAGTCGTGAGGTCAAAGACAAGACGGAAGAATACTACACCACAGCTAGTGTGCTTGGTTTTAAAGAAATTGCTGAGCAGTGGCTGGGTGAGGAAGTTACTGTCCAACATGTAGATTTGGATAAGGAGTTAGAAAATGACTAAATCAATTTTTGAATATAAGGATGATCAAGACTGGTACTTGGCTAGTTTTGGAAGCTATAATCACTTGACATGTTTTGGTGATGATGAGGCCTATGAACAATATGTTGACTTTTTTCAGGGCTTGACTAGCACCTTGGATGTTAGTGGTTTTCAGTTACATGTTGTTAAACACTCTTCGGATCTTCGCTTAGTGTCTTTTATTTTGGATTGTTTGAAAGAGGAGCTTGGTCGAGACTTGGTCGTTACGCAACATCAAGGAACTTTGCTTGTAAGTGAAGGGGATAAGCTTCTCTATGTCCACGTACCTAGAGAAGGTGTCTCCTTGGATGATTTCTTTGGTTCTGATAATAAATCAGACTTTGGTGATGTTTTGTTGATTGCGACACGCAACGAAGGAAAAACCAAGGAGTTTCGGAAACTCTTTGGAAAGCTTGGTATTAAGGTAGAAAATCTTAATGATTATCCAGATCTTCCTGAGGTTGCTGAAACTGGTATGACCTTTGAAGAAAATGCACGCTTGAAGGCGGAAACTATTTCGAAATTAACTGGGAAGATGGTTCTTTCAGATGATTCAGGTTTGCAGGTAGATGTTCTTGGAGGTTTGCCAGGTGTGTGGTCTGCTCGTTTTGCGGGTCCAGAAGCTACCGATGCTGAAAATAATGCTAAGTTACTGCATGAACTTGCCATGGTACTTGATGATAGCAAACGCTCTGCCCAGTTCCATACAACCTTAGTTGTTGCAGCACCTGGACGTGATAGTTTGGTTGTTGATGCAGACTGGAAAGGTTATATTGGTCGAGAACCTAAAGGTGACAATGGTTTTGGTTATGATCCCCTTTTCTTAGTTGGTAATACGGGTAGGACAGCAGCAGAGCTTTCTACAGAGGAAAAAAATGAACAATCTCACCGTGGACAAGCTGTTAAGAAACTTATGGAGGTATTCCCAGCATGGCAGAACAAACAATAATCGTAATGAGCGACTCTCATGGAGAACGTGATATTGTAGTAGACATAAAAAAACGTTATCAAGGGAAGGTAGATGCCATTTTCCATAATGGAGATTCTGAGTTAGAATCAAGTGATTCTGTTTGGGAAGGTATCCATGTGGTTCGTGGTAACTGTGACTATGATTCAGGTTATCCAGAACGTTTGGTCGTGAAACTTGGTGATGTGATTATTGCGCAAACGCATGGTCATCTCTTTGGGATTAATTTTACCTGGGACAAGTTGGATCTTTGGGCACAACAAGAGGATGCTGATATCTGTCTATATGGGCATTTACATGTGGCAGCAGCTTGGCGAAATGGTAAGACAGTGTATATCAATCCAGGTTCTATTTCACAGCCACGTGGCCCAATCCATGAGAAACTCTATGCTAAGGTGATTATAAACGATGCAAAGATTCGTGTGGAATATTATACACGTGACCATGAACTTTATTCAGAACTTACACAGGAATTTGAACGATGATTGCTAAAGAATTTGAAGATTTTTTGTTGGCTCACTTAGACAACCATTTGATCCCATCAGATCAAGTTACTATTTTTATTGATAGCCATAACGCTGATCATGTGGTTTTGCTTTTGACAAGCAATGGTTATTCACGTGTGCCCGTTTTGACTAAGGACAAGCATTATCTTGGGACAATATCTTTGGCGGATATCAAGCGTTACCAAGATGAACATAACTTGCAAGAGTGGGAGATGGTTAATCGCGATATCGGACCGATGACTTCAGATGTTGTGGCAACAGTGAAAGATGATGCTAATCTAAGTGAGGTAATGCATAAGCTGGTTGATAATCCTTTCCTTGCAGTAGTTGACAGCCAAGGTATTTTTAAAGGAATTATTACACGAAAATCAATTCTCAAGGCAGTTAATAGCCTCTTACATGACTTTACACATGACTATATCATCATTCCAAAAACAACTAACAACTCAGATAACTAATTTTCTAGCTAGGAAGACCATTTCTGATAGCTCAAAACAAGCTTATGCTTATGATCTTAAGCAGTTTGTAAACTGTCTTCCAGGACGAGTAGATCAAACCAGTCTCAAGCTTTATGAAAATCAACTCAAGGAGTGGAAGCCTTCTGTGCAAAAACGTAAGCGCTCGGCTGTTAATCAGTTTTTGCTTTACCTTTATCAAAAGGGTGAGCTAGAGGAGTTTTTTTAAACTGTCAGAGACTGCACCACTCCCTTCTCAGCAAGAAGAGTTAGAAATCTTTGATTTGTCGTCGCTATATGAGGGACAAGAAGGGCCCGGTAAACTGGCTTGTCTGTTTATTCTAGAGTTAGGACTCTTACCTTCGGAAATCTTGGAGCTGAAATGGGAAGATATCGACTTGGATTTTGGTGTTGTAACCGTGGCTAAGGGAAGTACTAAGCGTGTTCTTAGACTGGATGGAGCTTTGAAAGAGCTCTTATTTGGGATTAAAAATGACAATAGTCAGGGATTAATTTTGAGTAAGGCTTTTACCCGTCAGTGGCTGTATAAGCAGATTCAATCTTATGTTGGTGGATGCGGCTTATCGGGGGTAACTGCTCAAGTCTTGCGCCAGCAATATATCCTTAGACAGATTGAAAAGGGAACGGGCGCCTTTGAACTTGCTCGTTTACTTGGGCTAAAAAGTCCAGTGACCTTGGAGAAATACTATAAAACCTAATGGATATTAAGTTAAAAGATTTTGAGGGGCCACTGGATTTGTTGCTCCATCTGGTTTCTAAGTATGAAGTAGACATTTACGATGTTCCCATTGTTGAGGTCATCGAGCAATACTTGGCTTATTTGGCGACCTTGCAAGCTATGAAGCTAGAGGTTGCTGGGGAATATATGCTTATGGCTAGCCAGCTCATGTTGATTAAGAGTCGAAAACTATTGCCGACAGTTGTAGAGGATGAGCCTGAAGCGGATGATCCAGAACTAGAGCTCTTGAGTCAGCTAGAAGAATATGCACACTTCAAAGCAGCTAGTCAAGTGTTGGCTAAGAAGCATGAAGTGCGAGCTCAGTATTTTTCAAAACCAAAAGTAGAATTAGTTTGTGAAGATGTGACGCTGAATCAGGATAAGACGATTCAAGATATTTTCTTGGCTTTTTCAAAAATCATGGCTGAAAAGCAAGAAGAAATTCGTCGAAGACACACGACTATTGCACGTGATGATTATAAGATTGAAGACATGATGTTAATCATTGAGGAGGCCTTTAGTGCGAAAAATAAATTGTTTTTAGATGAGCTTTTTTCAGATGCTAAGGATATGAATCAAGTGATTACACTCTTTTTGGCAACTCTTGAATTAATTAAGATACATCGAATCTCGGTACAGCAGGAAACAATTTTTGGAACAATTACTCTAAGAAAGGAATGGACGAATGAGTAGTCACTTAGCACGATTAGAAGCCCTACTTTTTGTAGCTGGTGAAGATGGTCTTAGTCTAAGGACTATGGCACAGCTCTTGGAAATACCAGTGACGGGACTGACTCAGTCCTTAGAAAAATTGCAAGCCAAGTATGAGGCAGATGAGGACACAGCACTTTGTTTATTGGAATCGTCAAATACCTATAAGATCGTGACTAAGCCTGATTTTGCAGGTCTTCTGCGTGACTATTCCAAAACGCCAATCAACCAAAGTCTATCCCGAGCGAGTCTCGAGGTACTTTCTATAGTTGCTTATAAACAGCCCATTACTCGCGCTGAAGTTGATGACATTCGAGGTGTCAATTCCAGTGGCGCTATTGCCAAGCTTCAGGCTTTTGGTCTCATTCGAGAGGCTGGTAAAAAGGATGCTGTGGGTCGTCCCAACCTATATGCGACAACTGATTATTTCTTGGATTATATAGGAATTAACAGTTTAGACGAACTTGTGGCCATTGATCAACTAGAACTTGAAGAGCAAGAAACGAGCCTATTTAGGGAAGATGCTCCAGAAGATCTTGAGGATTTGGACAATTAAGAGTAAACCTTGTTGAAACTAATCATTAAAAATTAAGAAACATAGCAGAAATGCTAGGTAGAAAGGATACAGCTGAAGCTGTAGAAAAAAGAATGCGAATTAATAAATATATCGCCCACGCTGGTGTGGCTAGTCGTCGTAAAGCTGAGGAATTGATTAAAGAAGGCCGTGTGACTTTAAACGGTAAGACCGTTATGGAATTGGCAACAATTGTCAAAAATGGCGACATTGTCGAGGTAAATGGAAGCCCAATTTATAATGAAGAAAAGGTATACTACCTTCTTAATAAACCACGTGGGGTTATTTCTTCAGTATCTGATGAGAAAAACCGTAAGACGGTTATTGATCTAATGCCCCATGTTAAGGAACGTATCTATCCTGTTGGTCGTCTTGATTGGGATACGACTGGCCTTCTTATTTTAACAAATGATGGTGACTTTACCGATAAAATGATTCACCCACGTAATGAGATTGATAAGGTTTATTTGGCGCGTGTTAAAGGTATTGCGACTAAGGAAAATCTTCGTCCTTTGACTCGTGGTGTGGTGATTGATGGTAAAAAAACTCAGCCGGCCCATTACAATATTATCAAGGTGGATCATGAAAAGAACCGATCAGTCGTCGAGTTGACGATTCATGAAGGGCGAAACCATCAGGTTAAGAAAATGTTTGAATCGGTAGGTTTGATTGTTGATAAGTTGTCACGTACCCGTTTTGGTACCCTAGATTTGACAGGACTACGTCCAGGAGAGTCACGCCGTCTAAACAAAAAAGAAATTAGTCAGCTTCATAACATTGCTGTTAACAAGGTTAAATGATGAAGAAGTTTCTGATTGCGTTAGTAAAGGATTATCAGAGATGGATTTCTCCCCTGTTTCCACCGTCTTGTCGTTTTCGTCCAACTTGCTCAGTTTATATGATTCAAGCAATAGAAAAACATGGTTTAAAGGGAGTTCTTATGGGAATCGCCCGTATCTTAAGATGCCATCCCCTATCAGAGACTGGTGACGACCCAGTACCAGATTATTTTAGCCTAAAACGTAAAAAAACTCCCTTGGACAATTGAATCCAAGGGAGCTTTTTTATGCTTAAATTTTTTGACCATGTTTTTGGTAGGAATAGGAGCAATAAAGGATAGATTTCCAAACGTCCAGCAATCATAGCAAATCCCATGATTAGCTTAGACAAAGGACTAAAAATAGCGAAGCTATCAGTTGTTCCAAGTAAAGGTCCAATATTGTTAAATGTTGAAGCAGCAGCACTTGTCACAATCAAGAAATTTTGATTATCCAAGGACAGGATTGTAACTAGACTTAGTATGATCAACACATATACAGCCAAATATTTAAGAACGCTATGCTGTGTTTCTTTATCAAGAACACTTCCATTAATGTGTAGAGATAGGATACGGTTAGGATAGAGGCTAGCTAAGGTCTGATTACGTGCAATTTTAGCAATAATCATAGCACGGATAACCTTGAAGCCACCAGCTGTAGAACCCGCTGATCCCCCGATAAACATCAGGAGAAGCAGGATGTACTGAGAAAATAGTGGCCATTTGGTAATATCTGTTAGGCCAAATCCCGTCGTTGTGATAATCGTTGACACTTCAAAGAATGAGTATTTAAACGAGTTAGCTAAACTGTGGTAAATTCCAAAAATATTGAGGATAATTAAACTTGTTGATACCGCAACAATCGTAAGATAGGTACGTAGCTCTTCATCTTGGAAGAAGAATCTGATTTTGCGAAGCAGGATATAGAAGTACAAGTTGAAGTTAACGCCAAATAGTAGGGTACCAACTGTAACCACATAAGTAATTAAATCGCTGTTATAGTGGGCAATAGAGTCATTATAGACTGCAAATCCACCGGTACCAGCACCTCCCATCGCAATGACAATACTATCAAAGAGTGGCATGCCACAAATCCATAGAATCATAGCAAAGATCACAAACATGCCCAGATAGATGATGTACAAAATCTGAGCTGTATTTTTGAGCTTGGCAACGACCTTACCAAAGACTGGACCAGGCACCTCTGCACGCATAACCTCATGATGAACATTTTTACTGTTGTTCATGATGGCTAGAGCAAAGACCAGCACCCCCATCCCTCCAATTAGGTGAGCGAAGCTTCGCCAGAAGAGGAGAGAATGGGTCAAGACCCCAGTATCTGTGAGAATAGTAGCCCCTGTAGTTGTGAAACCTGAGCTCATTTCGAAGAAGGCATCGATGACACTTGGGATTTGCCCGGCAAAAACAAACGGTAATCCCCCAAAGAAGGACCAAAGTACCCAACAGAGGGCTACAATGAGCATTCCTTCTTTGGTGTAAATGCGGTAGTTCTTAGGTTTAAAGAGAGTACCAAGCACTCCGATAAAAAGGAGGATCGCCATAGTCCCCAAAATGCTGGTAAATACCTTGGCGTCTTCTTGATAAATAAGAGCCACGATAAGAGGTACAACTAAGAGTCCAGCTTCAATGAGGAGCAGTTTAGAAATAAGAAAACGGACAATAGATCGATTCATGGCAGCCTACCTCTTCAATAAGTCGTAAAAGTGGGTTACGTTTTGCAAGAGAGTAACGACCACGATTTTATCGCCAATTGCCAATTTATCTTCTCCAGTTGGGACGATGGCTTTTCCATTACGGATGATAGCAGCAATAAGGACACCATGAGCGAATTTAAGTTCAGAAAGTTTCTTCCCAGCAATTTTATTGTTTTCCTTAATTTGGAATTGTAGGGTCTCGATACGGCCATTAGCTACGTGGTGAAGCGCGTCAAGACTAGAATCTTTGGCGTTATAGTGACCACGAACAAAGTGCATAACGGTATCAACAGCAATACTCTTAGGAGTGACAATTGTTGTTGTCTCACGTGTATCGACAATCTCTAAAAGACTGGTACGGTTGACCTTGGTAATATTTTTATGGACACCAAGACTTTCAAGGAACATAGAGGTGATGATATTTTCCTCATCTACTCCAGTTAGAGTAGCAACAGCATCATAACTAGCTGCGCTCTCTTCAAGAAGAAGGTCTTTAGCAGTACCATCCCCTAAGATAACGGAAACTTCAGGGAATACTTGACTAAAGGTTTGCGCACGGTCCATTTTCTGTTCAATCAATTTGACCTTAATACGGTTGTTTTTCAAGATATTTAGTAAGTAGTAGGAGATACGTCCAGCACCAATCAACAAAAGTTTTTTGATGCTTTTTGGTTTAATATAACTGTGGAAAAGTGCCATGTCAACACGTTTCCCAGTTACATAGATCTTATCCCCAGCTTGCATGGTAGCATTCCCGTATGGAATGGTGAGGTCGCCTTGACGATCAATCGTACAAACCAAGATGTTACCGAATTTCTTACGAAATTGTTCCATTGTCATACCGGACAATCGGCTCGTTTCAGTGACCCTAAATGCCATAAGGATAACCCGTCCATTAGCAAAGGTTTCAACTGATAGAGCGTTTGGAAATTCAACGGTATTGGCAATATAGCGAGCAGTTAAAAGTTCAGGGTTAACTACTAATGAGAATCCGAGGAAGTTTTTGTCTTTGAAATAAGTATTAGAATATTCTGGGTTACGTACACGAACGATAGTTTCTTTTGCACCCATTTGTTTTGCCAGAACTGCTGATATCATGTTTACTTCATCTTTATCAGTCATGGCGATAAAGACATCGCAGTTGTTAACCTCGGCTTGTTCCAAAATCTTGAAATTTGCCCCATTTCCAGCAAAGCCCATAACATCGTAGCGTTTACTGATGCGTTTGAGGACCTCTTCCTTTTCTTCAATTAAAATAACGTCGTGCTTCTCATCAACAAGAGAGCGACAGAGTGCTGTACCGACTTTACCAGCACCTACGACAATAATACGCATGAGTTACCTCCAAATAATCATTACTATGATACTTTATTTTGGCCGAAAAATCATCCTTTTCAGCCAGCTTTATAGGTTATTCCTGTAAAAAAGGTGATGAAGTTAAAAATATTAATTTTTTTCTACTAATAGTGTTGACTTTTACAGCTAAAGTGCTAAAATATACTCAACCATTCACTATTTTAAATCTAACCTGTCATGATTTAAGCTAATGAATGTCCATAACCATGTCGTCTGCTGAGCTTGACTCCGGGCGATATGGCATTTTTTATGTCTAGGAGAAGTCAGATGTCACGTAATCATATTGTCTTGTTTGAGCCCCGTATTCCACAAAACACTGGAAATATTGCGCGTACCTGCGCAGCAACCAATAGCCCTCTCCACATCATTCGACCTATGGGGTTTCCAATTGATGACAAGAAGATGAAGCGCGCAGGCCTGGACTATTGGGATAATCTTGACATCACTTATTATGACAATTTGGCTGATTTTATGTCTAAAAATCATGCTGGTCGTTTGCATCTAGTAACGAAGTTTGCGGATAAGACGTATTCAGAAGAGGTCTATGCTGATGGTGAGGATCACTATTTTATGTTTGGTCGTGAGGATACAGGCCTACCTGAGGACTTTATGCGTGAGCATCCTGAAAAAGCTATTCGTATTCCTATGAATGATGAACATGTCCGTAGTCTTAATGTCTCAAATACGGTTTGCATGATTGTCTATGAAGCTCTTCGTCAGCAGCAGTTTGAGGGGTTGGAGCTGAGTCACCGCTACCATCATGATAAATTAAAATAGATACTTCATGTTGTCTTAAAAGAATAAGTATAGTTATTTACTATCAACAAATTAGAAATCCATAAATTAAGAACCTTGTCACCAAGGTTTTTTTATGTTATCTTTAAAGGGTCTTCGGGGCAGGGTGAAACTCCCGACCGGCGGTGATTCTTTGGATAAGTCCGCGAGCGCAAGCTGATGAGGTGTAATTCCTCAACCGACAGTATAGTCTGGATGGAAGAAGACCAGTCTTTTTGCGTAGGCTTTTTTTGGCATAGGCAAATCCATTGGGAACTTCTTTCAAATTGTTAAAATTTGGAGGAATTTTTTTATGACAAACACACGTAAATTGGCTTACATTGCCATTTTATCTGCAGTTTCATTCTTGTTGCTTTATTTTTCATTTCCATTGATTCCAGCAGCAGACTTTTTGAAGGTTGATTTTTCAATCCTTCCTGTTCTTATCGCCTTGGTTATCTTTGATTTTAAGAGTGCTATTGGTGTTCTCTTGCTTCGTTCATTGTTAAAGCTCTTACTAAACAATGGTGGCCTAGGATCAATGATTGGGCTTCCTATGAATTTTGTTGCTCTAGGAGTCTTTGTTTGGGGTCTAAGCTATTTTTGGAAGAAAAATCAAACAAGCAAGAATTATATTCTTGGTTCTGTTTTAGGAACGATTTTTCTTACAGTTGCCATGGTTGTTCTTAACTACATTTATGCAGTACCACTCTATGCTAAATTTGCTAACTTTGATATTGCGCAATTCATAGGTCTTTATAAATACCTTTTCGCTATGGTAGTACCTTTTAACCTACTGGAAGGCTTGATTTTTTCAGTAGCTTTTGCTCTTATTTATGCCCCGCTTAAGTCTATACTAGTAAAATTATAAATATGAAACACAAATACACACATTATATTTACGCTTCCTTTGCCTTTTTGTTATTTGTTACTCTCGGTTACATGGTTAAGTTCTACCCTGAAGCCTTGACAGAATTTGATAGCAGCATACAAACTAGGGTTCGAGGAGACTTACCAGCAGGACTGACACGCTTCTTTAAAACAATTACCATTCTTGGGAATACGCCTATACAGGCTATTATTGCAATCGTAGCAGTCATCTGGCTTTATCTACGTCAGTATAAATCAGAAGCTATCTTTGTGGGAGCCAGTGGGCTTCTCGCTAGTATCTTGATTGTAAGTTTGAAGTATATTTATCAGCGTCAGCGCCCATCAATTACGCATTTAGTGCATGCTAGTGATTATTCTTTCCCTAGTGGTCATTCTTTGGGGACATTTATGATTATTGGAGCAATTGCCATTGTCCTTGCTCAGCGTTTGGAGAAAAAAGAATCTAAAATAGTAGTTTATGCTATTACTGGGCTTCTGATTTTCCTTGTCGGACTTTCGCGTATTTATGTAGGTGTTCATTATCCAACTGATGTTTTAGCTGGCTTTATCCTAGCGTTTGGCTTGCTTAATGCTGTCTATCCAACTTATGACCGTATTCGCTTTGAATGGCGATTTCAAAGCAAACAGAAATAAAAAAATATGCAGTTCTGAACTGCATATTTTTGTTGGATAATCAAGATTTATCTTATAAAAACATTATTTTGTTATTAATGTATAAAAATATCGTATTTAAGACTAATATTCTGTTAAAAAAGCATTAAATGTATATTAAATATATTACAATTGTGATATAATATTTTTAAAGTTTTGATATAAAGGAGATTCTCTTGAACTTAAAAGACAGCATTGGACTAAGAATCAAAACTGAGCGTGAACGCCAACAGATGTCACGTGAAGTGCTATGTTTAGATGGTGCGGAATTGACTGTTCGCCAGTTAATTCGTATTGAAAAGGGGGAGTCTCTCCCGTCTTTAGATAGATTATCGTATATTGCTAAACGTTTAGGAAAAAGTATGACAGAGTTATTGGATCAAGACAATATTACCATTCCTGACGAATATTATGAAATGAAGAATCGTTTGATTAAGTTTCCAACGTACAGAAACCCTGACAGAATAAAGTCTAAACTTACTTTGATTGAGGAAGTCTATGAGAAATTTTTTGATATTCTTCCAGAAGAAGAATTATTAACTCTAGACATTCTCGAAAATATATTGAGTTTTACTAGCTGGGAGGAGAGTCCAAAAGTTGAGGAGATATATGAAGACTTGTTTTGAACAAGTCAAAAGGAAGAGGAAATTCTCAACTAACGAATTTATTAGTCATTGACTATTATTTCTTTCATCTTTATGGGAGAAAACAGTATGACAAAAAACTATTTGAAAGAATTATAAAGAGAGTATTAAATCAGGAAATTTGGACAGATGATGTTTACAATATTGTTTTATTTAATGATTTTGATGGCTATTGCTGTCTTTAAAGATTTTTCACAATTCCTTCTCAGACTTCTTAACAGTTGTGGATAAAGCCTTAAGCTGTCATAGAAAAATCACAATTATATAGCTACAAGCCTAGTGTTTTTGTACTTAAGGCTAAATATGAACTTCTGCATAAAGAAAACAAGAAAGAGGCTGCAGAGAATTATGATAAGGCCATAATGTTTGCTTCCGTTTTGGAAGACTCGGTTTTAGAGGAAAGTATAAGCAGGAAAATTGGCAGATGGTTTATAGAAATGGTGGTGACATAAATGTCACTACATTTTTTTAGGGTTAAATATGTACTATAGAAATATAAATAATAGTTAAAAGGAGTTATATTTTGAAAACCCTGAAAATATTTGTACTATTTTCACTACTTATTGCTATCTTGCCTTATTTTGCAGGATGTCTTTAATGAGGAGCCATCATGCCAAAATGTCCATATATTTCACAGGTTGTTCAGCGTGATTGTGGGGTAGCTGCCTTAGCTATGATTCTCAAGCACTATGGTTCATCCTATAGTTTGGCTTATTTGCGGGAGTTAGCTCAGACTTCTCGTGAAGGAACTTCTGCGCTTGGTTTGGTTGAAGCGGGCAAGCAGTTGGGGTTTGAAACTCAGGCCATTCGTGCAGATTTAGACTTGTTTAAATAAGAAAACCTATCTTCCCCTTTTATTATACATGTGGTTAGGGATGGTGGCATTCAACATTATTATACATTATTTGGTAAGGACAAGGGGCAGGTTGTAATTGGTGATCCAGATCCTAGCAAGAATGTTATTAAATTGTCCCTAGAGGATTTTGACAAGGAATGGACAAGGGTTGCTCTATTTTTTGAACCAGGAGAAAACTACATTAAATATAAGGAAGAGGCACCTGGTCTTCTTTCGTTTTTACCAATTTTATTTCGTCGTAAAAGTTTGATAGCAGTCATCGTCTTGCTGAGCTTTCTGGTGACCCTTGTTAATATTATTGGTTCTTATTATTTGCAGTCTATTATAGACCGCTTGATTCCTCAAGAAGACTATTCTCTTCTGATTGTGATTTCTCTCGGTTTGTGCATCGCCTATCTAGCCCAACAAGTCTTCACTTTTTTCAAAGATTATCTTCTACATCGATTGGGTAATTACTTGTCCATTTCTGTTATCCTTCCTTATATCAAGCATGTCCTTTCTTTGCCCATTAGTTTCTTCGGTTCACGTCGTACTGGTGAAATCACGTCATGTTTTGGAGATGCCAACACTATTATCGATGCTCTAGCTTCAACAATCTTATCGATTTTCCTAGATGTCACCATTGTGATAACTTTAGCTGTCGCCCTTATTTTACAAACCGTTCTCTTTTTTTGATGACCTCAACTTGTAGTTCCTCTTTATGTTTTGATTATTCTGGCCTTTTATAAGCTTTTTGAGAAGGAAAATTATCAATTAATGGAGGCAAATAGTCAGGTCAATACTGCTATTATTGATGATTTACGTGGTATTGAAACTTTAAAATATTTAAGAGTTAAAGAGAGACGTTACCAAGAAATTGAGGTGAAATTCCATGACTACTTGAAGAAATCTTTGTCTGAGGCCAAGTGGAAATTAACTCAGGATGGCTTAAAAACAGAGGTTCAGTTAGTTTCCAATGTCTTTATCTTATGGTATGGGGCACAATTGGTTATGTAAGGGCAACTATCTGCTGGTCAGTTGATTACCTATAGTATGTTGCTTAATTATTTTACGACTCCTTTAATTAATATTATCTATCTTCAATCTAAGATTCAGCAAGCCAAGGTAGCCAATAATTGTCTTCAAGAAGTTTATGTTGTGAATAAGGAAGAAAAAGGTCAACTCAAAGATTTATCCTTTAAACAATTAGACTTAAAAGGTGTTAGTCATCGTTTCAGATACCAATAAGAGACACTTCATAATATTGATTTGACGATTAATAAGGGAGAGAAAATCGCCCTCATGGGTCAGAGTAGTTCTGGGAAAACAACTTTAGCGAAGATTTTGTCAGGTTATTACACAAAATCTAGTGGTCATGTAATCATAGATAAAGCTTCTATTAGCCAAGCGGAGTTGCGCCAGCTGGTGACCTATGTTCCACAACAGACCATGTGTTTACGGGAACAATATTAGAAAATCTATTGTTAGTCCTTGAAGGAGAAGTTGATGAGCATCTTATTCTGAAAGTCTGTGAACAAGTCGATATTTTGGCTGATATTCAAAAGATGCCCCTAGGTTTTCAGACCCAAGTATCTGAAGACGGAGGTCTGTCTGGCGGTCAAAAACAAAGATTAGCTATAGCAAGGGCTCTCTTGTCCAATCAACCAATCTTGATTTTTGATGAAGCTACAAGTGGTCTGGACAGGAAAACTGAAAGTAGAGTAATGGCCAATCTTTCTGAACTGACACGAACAATGATTTTCATTGCTCACCGTAGCAGTGTCTACCAACATGTCAGTCGTGTAGTGACTATGGCAAATGGGAAGCTTGAAGCAGCTAGTCCCAACTTCAATCCATTCCAGTTCATTTAAAATCATCTTCCTATTTATATAGAAAAATTAAGGAATCTAAAATTTCAAATCTTGCAGCCGTCTTCTTTATGTAGTATACTGGGGGCATACTATTAAGAGGTGTAAACATGTTAGAGGCATATAAAAATTTTTGGTTAGACTATCTCGATTTTTATGGTCGTACAAAACGATTAGACTATTGGCGGGTTGTCCTGATTAATGGCGTTATCGGTAGCTTGGTTTTCCTACTGATGTACTTGCTTGGGCAAACAAAAGCTGCTGGATTTACATTGACGGATTTCATTCTATTTATAGCAGCAACGACGCTTCCTACCATTTCTATGCAGATTCGTCGTCTACGTGATGCCAATTTCAATGTTGCTTGGATTGTTTTAAAGGCAACTCCTTTAACGGTAGCTCTTTGGGTAATGTACGCCTAAAATAAAGCTACCTAAGAGGCTAACGAGGGTGAAGCTGATAGTTGCATAAAATACAGCGAGACGGGTCGACTGGATAGGTTTATAAAGTCTAATAAGTGTTAGGACACACCAAATAAAGAGTACTGTGACAAACCAACCTGATAGTAAGCGACGTGGCGTTACACCATAGAGTGCTATATAAACGCCAAAGAGTTTCCAGCCGGCGATAAGGGCAAAGAGGCTAGCAAAAGTAAAGAGTAGGGTACTCAACAAACGGAGGCCCCTTGTGGGTGAAGAAGTTCTCTTTAGAAAAAAATGTAAAGTCCAGCTAGGATTCCCAAGTTAAGGGTAGAGACTCGAACTAATTGCCAGAAGCCCTGAACAGCAATATGTGAGGCTTGATGAGCTGGAATGTTGACTTGGTTGAGAGAAAGGAGTTCTCCCATTTGACTAGTGGCAGTTAATATGAATAGGGCATAAGTAAGGCAGAGGCTTCCGAGTACGATATAAGCTGCTACTTTTGGAAACTGACGGGTTGTTTTAAGACGGCCTTCAAATCGTTTTTGACTAAGTGGCTTTTCTTTTGCCAAAATAGGTTGCAATAAGTTGAGCAAAAAGTCCTGAGCCAGAGGGATACTGGTTATTAAACGAGAGAATAATAATCCGTTATCCTTGAAGGTGATAGTGAAATCAAGTAGAGTAGCAAGTGTATGGAAGAACTGTTGCCAAAGTTGTCCGAAAGCAGGCAAGACCTGACTAAGCTGACTAGCAGCGAATCCCGTCAGTATCAAGGCAATCATGATACTAATGAGAATCATCCATTTGTGGTTCTGAACTGCGTGTTTTTCTTCTTCAGAGAGCTCTTGTTTAGGTGCTGTTTTATAGAGTAGTGTCCAGGCTCCGATAAAGAAATATTTCAGTGGGAAGATGCAGCTAGTGTATATGAGGTCTAGCCAAACCATAATTCCCAAACGGTCTTGACTACTTTGTCCAGTACGTGCCATTAAGTAAAGGAGGATACTCGCATGAAGGCAAAGAATCCAAGCGCTCCCCCAGTTGTCGTGCAGACCCCAAAGACTAATTTGTAAACCTTGTAGTAGACTAGTGACCATAAGTATTGCCGATTCAAGTCGCATTCCCTTTGCTTTTCCACCTAATAGACGACAGCCCAGTTCAATCGTACTTATCAAGACAACGATTGCTGAAAAGGCAAAGGAAAAATGGGTCAAGTAAGTGACATATAGGAAGCAGGCCACGAGACAGGCGAAAATCAGTCCCTTAATTTTCCAAATGTCTTTTGGTGAAAAATATTCCAAGAGTTTCTTGGTTTTGGTTTGAAGACTAGTCTTTTCGTCGGGATATTCCTGGGAGACTAGCTGTAAATTAGTAGTATAGTTATTTGTTTCCATCATAATTCTCCTTTTGGATGTTAGTCCAAAAAAGACTTTATTATAAAAAATGTTCAATTTTATCACCCAACTGTAAAATTACTAAAAATAGGTCTATGGACTTAGGTCTGGAGAATGAGTTGGAAAAATAGGTGAGTAAAAAATATTATGCTCACATTGAATGATAGATTGTACGGGCTATATTGTCAGAAACTGTCAAATGCTAAAGATAGTTTTTTAGAGTTTAACTGTTTGTTTATCTGGGATTGAGCAAAGGACTTCTATCGAGGATCACCAAAGGTGATGTCATTTTTTGACACTATATGTTAGATTGACTGCTATCTAAATGTTGCAAAATTTCTGAAAATTCGTTGACATGTGTTTTCAAAATAGTATGATAATAACATAAAAAAACTTAGGAGGTTCTTATGTTAGGTGTCATCCTACTCTATGTTGGTATGGTTTTGATGAGTAATGGACTCCATCGTTTAGAGGGTATTCCTGATAAATCAAATGTTGTCATGAATATCTTTACGGGTGGTCTGGGTTTGATTCTCAACATTATTGTCATTGCTTACGGAGCTTGTACAGGGCAAGGTGCTGAATGGTTTTATGGTAGCGCTACTGGTCTTTTATTTGCTTTCACCTATCTTTACTCAGCAATCAATACGATTTTCGATTTTGATCAACGTTTGTATGGGTGGTTTAGTTTATTTGTGGCAATTAATACGCTACCAGCAGGGATTCTTTGCTTAACATCTGGATACGGTGGTAATGCTTGGTATGGTATTATTTGGTTCTTGTGGGGTGTCCTATGGCTAACTGCCTTTATTGAAATTAATCTTAAGAAGAATCTAGGAAAATTTGTCCCTTACCTAGCTATTTTTGAAGGAATTGTAACAGCTTGGATTCCAGGGCTTTTGATGCTTTGGGGCAAGTGGTAAGCATTGATTTAAGGAGGAAAAACGATGCAATTGACAATGCGCGAGCAGGAAAAAATGATGATTAGCCTTGCGGCTATGATTGCTCAACGACGTAAAGACAAAGGAATCAAATTGAATCATCCAGAAGCAGTTGCTTTAATCACTGACTATGTGCTTGAAGGTGCAAGAGAAGGTAAAACTGTTGCCCAATTGATGGATGAAGCTCGCAATCTCTTAACACGTGAAGATGTTATGGAAGGTATTGCAGAAATGATTCCAATGATTCAAGTTGAAGCTACTTTTACGGACAGTACAAAACTGGTTACTGTTCATGATCCTATTCAGTAAGGAGAAATGTAATGATTCCAGGTGAATACCATGTGGCGAGTGAGCCAATTGATTATAACGGTGGTTACGAAGCCATTAGTCTTGAAGTGAAAAATGTGGGTGACCGTGCTGCTCAAGTGGGTTCTCACTACCATTTTTATGAAGCAAACGAAGCTGGTCTTCAATTTGATCGTGAAAAGGCACGAGGCAAACGTCTAGATATTCCAGCAGGTACAGCCATTCGTTTTGAGCCAGGTGAAACGAAAACAGTACAACTTATTGACTTTGGAGGGAAACGTCGTATTTTTGGTTTCAATAACAAGGTCAATGGTTTCTTAGACTAGAAAGAGGACAAATCGATGAGTTTTAAAATGGATCGTGAAGAGTATGCTCAACACTATGGACCAACTGTAGGGGATAGCGTACGTCTTGGAGATACCAATCTTTTTGCAGCCATTGAAAAAGACTTTACTGTTTATGGACAGGAATCTAAGTTCGGTGGCGGTAAAGTTTTGCGTGATGGTATGGGTGTTAGTGCTACGGAAACACGTGACAATCCATCAGTTGTTGATACCATTATTACAGGTGCAACCATCATTGACTATACAGGTATTATTAAAGCAGATATCGGTATTCGTGATGGTAAGATTGTTGCTATTGGTCGCGGTGGTAACCCAGATACAATGGACAGTGTGGACTTTGTTGTGGGTGCTAGTACAGAAGCCATTGCTGCAGAAGGTTTGATTGTGACTGCTGGTGGTATTGACCTCCACGTACATTATATTTCTGCTGACCTTCCTGAATTTGGTATGGATAATGGAATTACGACCCTCTTTGGTGGTGGTACTGGTCCCGCTGACGGTAGTAATGCAACAACATGTACACCTGGTAAATTCCATATTACTCGTATGTTGCAAGCTGTTGATGATATGCCTGCTAACTTTGGTTTCCTTGCCAAAGGTGTTGGTTCTGAGACTGAAGTGGTTGAAGAGCAAATTAAAGCTGGTGCAGCAGGAATTAAGACACACGAGGACTGGGGTGCGACTTACGCAGGAATTGATAATTCCCTTAAAGTTGCGGATAAATACGATGTTTCTTTTGCGGTCCACACCGACTCTTTGAATGAGGGTGGATTTATGGAAAATACTTTGGAATCTTTCCAAGGTCGTACCGTTCATACCTTCCATACCGAAGGTTCTGGTGGTGGGCACGCTCCAGATATTATGGTTTTTGCAGGTAAGGAAAATATTTTGCCATCATCAACTAACCCAACTAACCCATATACTACAAATGCTATTGGTGAGTTGTTAGATATGGTTATGGTTTGTCACCACTTGGATCCAAAAATCCCAGAAGACGTATCTTTTGCCGAATCACGTGTTCGTAAACAAACTGTGGCTGCAGAAGATGTTCTTCACGATATGGGAGCCCTTAGTATCATGACTTCAGACGCCATGGCAATGGGACGTGTCGGTGAAGTAGTAATGCGTTGTTGGCAACTAGCTGATAAGATGAAGGCTCAGCGTGGTCCACTTGAAGGAGACTCAGAGTTTAACGATAATAACCGTATTAAACGTTACGTGGCTAAATATACAATTAACCCTGCCATCACCAATGGTATTGCAGACTATATCGGTTCTGTAGAAGTTGGTAAATTTGCAGATTTGGTTATCTGGGAACCAGCACAATTTGGTGCAAAACCTAAGTTGGTGCTTAAGGGTGGTATGTTAACTTATGGTGTTATGGGTGATGCTGGCTCAAGTCTTCCAACACCTCAACCACGTATCATGCGTAAATTATATGGTGCTTATGGTCAAGCGGTTCATAAAACAAATATTACATTTGTCTCTCAATATGCTTATGATCACGGTATCAAAGAAGAAATTGGTTTGAATAAGATTGTTCTTCCTGTTAAGAATACGCGTAACTTGACTAAGCGTGATATGAAGCTTAATGACTACGCTCCAAAAACAATCCGTATCGATCCACAGACCTTTGATGTCTTTATTGATGATGAGTTGGTTACTTGTGAGCCAATCCATACGACATCATTGTCTCAACGTTATTTCTTGTTCTAAGGAAAACGCTATATACATGAGGCTGGATTTTTTCCTCCAACCTCTTTTGTATTTTACAGCCATAACGTTTTTAGCACTTTATTAGGTTGCTATATGAGTCTGATGCTAGACTTTTAAAATGTAATAGAAAAGGAAAAAGTATGATTTTTACAAAAGTAGATGCTCTTGTTAAGGATATCGATGTGGACAAATACCATATTGAAACAGTCATTCTTTCGAGTGACGATCTTAACAAAAAAATTATTCGTGTGAAGAGTGATCATGGGAATGAATTTGGTATTCGTCTTGATAAGGGACAAAAATTGCAAAATGGATCTGCCTTTTTTATCGATGATCACCATGTCCTAGCTATTGGTGTTGAGTCACAGGATTTGATTGTCATCTCACCTAAAGATATGGATGAAATGGGAATCACAGCTCACATTCTTGGGAATACTCATAAACCGATTGAGGTGAAAGATGCCAAGATTTATTTAGAGGTTGACCCAGTTGTAGAGCAAGTCTTGACTCAAAAAGAGATTGCCTACACGATTGAAGAAGTGGTCCTTGATAAACCCCTACGCCATGTGAATTTAACTGCCCATGAACATTAATCCCTTTGCTAATGTATCTTTGCAAGATTATCTTGAAATTGTGCAAATTGTCGATTCAACCTTTCCAATTGGATCATTTAACCACTCATTTGGGATGGAAAATTATCTGCGTGAAGACACTGTAACAGATGATAAAGGTTACGAAGAGTGGCAAGAAGCCTATTTAGCCAGTCAGTTTAAATATGGTGAAGGTCTTGTAATCAAACTGGTTTATGATGCTATGGTTACAGATAACATAGACCAGGTTTGGTATTATGATAAGGTCTTGACAGTTTCGACGCAAGCGCGTGAAACAAGACAGGGGACTAAAATGATTGCTAAACAAATGCTTCGACTCATTCAAAGGCTTCATGCTATTCCGGTATTGGATGACTATCAGTCTAAAATACGTAAGGGTGTGGCCTTCGGCAATCCAGCTATTGTCTTTGCGCTCTATGTGTTTAACAAGGGCTTGGGATGTAATGAAGCCATAGCACTTTATGGTTATAGCGTGATTTCGACGATGGTTCAAAATGCTGTGCGTGCCATTCCCCTTGGACAGTTTGCTGGACAGGAGATTGTTTTACGTAGCTTTTCGCAATTAGAAAAAATGACACAAGAAATTCAAGAATTGGATGCGTCCTACCTTGGGGCCAATACGCCTGGTCTTGAATTAGCTCAGATGAAACATGAAACACAGGTATTTCGCCTATTCATGTCCTAAAATATCAACAAGGTTGAGAGGAAGAAACAATGACAAAACGTACTGTAATTATTGGAGTTGGTGGACCTGTTGGTTCAGGTAAAACCCTTTTGCTTGAGCGTCTTACACGACGTATGTCTGACTTAAATTTAGCAGTTATTACTAACGATATCTATACAAAAGAAGATGCCCTTTTCTTGGCTAAAAATTCAAGCTTAGACGAAGACCGTATCATTGGTGTAGAAACTGGTGGATGTCCTCATACTGCGATTCGTGAGGATGCCTCTATGAACTTTGAAGCGATTGAAACTCTTCAAGAGCGCTTTAACCATGATTTGGATGTTATTTTCCTTGAAAGTGGTGGAGACAACTTGGCTGCGACCTTCAGCCCTGATTTGGTTGATTTTACCATTTATATTATTGACGTTGCTCAGGGTGGAAAAAATCCCACGTAAGGCTGGTCAAGGGATGATTAAGAGTGATTTGTTCTTGATCAATAAGACTGACCTTGCACCTTATGTTGGAGCCAACCTAGATCGTATGCGTGAAGATACCCTTCATTTCCGTAACGAAGATTCTTTCATTTTCACAAATTTGAATAATGATGACAATGTTAAGGAAGTAGAAGAATGGATTCGTAAGAATTTCCTACTAGAGGACTTGTAAGATGACACAAGTTTACGATGGCTTTGTCCATCTTGGATTTTCAAATCGAAATGGTCGTACAATTTCCCACAAGAAATATCAAGAAGGTAACTCTCGAGTATCGGCAGATAATTCAGATGCCAATGGCGTTCCTTACTATTTCCTCATTAATATGGGTGGGGGCTTTGTCGAGGGTGAGCAGTATCAAGTGACCATTGATGTTAATAAAGATGCTCATGCCTTGGTGACAACTCAAACACCCACCTATGTTTACAAGTGTGAGAAAGGACAGTTGACACAACAGAATACGTCTATCACACTTGAAGAAAATAGTTATTTGGAGTACATGGCTGATGAAGTTATTCCATATTTAAAATCACGCTATTTCCAAACAAGTCGTATTGATATGGATAAGTCTGCCCACTTGATTTATTCAGATGGTGTAACGGCAGGTTGGTCTCATGAGGATTTACCGTTTCAATACCATTATTTTCGTAATTTGACACAAATTTACCAAGATAATGAGCTTGTTTATAGCGATCAGACTCTCTTAGAGCCTGAGAAACAAGATATGTTTAAACTTGGTTATTTTGAAGGATGGCGTAATTACAATAGCTTGGTAATGGTGTCCCCAAATATTGACGAGGCTTTTGTTAAGGCTTTGCAGAAGCACTTAGAGGGGCTAAATCTTGAGTCTGATTTTGCCATTTCATCCTTAGATATCTCAGGTTTGGTGTTACGTATCTTAGGAAAAACTGCTGAGGATAATCGTCGCATCATTTATTCTTGTGCAGACTATTTTAGACAAGAAATACATGGATTAACCCCTTTGAATTTGAGAAAAAATGATATGAGGAGATAAAAAATGCATATTCCTGAAAATTACCTAAGCCCTATGACTTGTGCGGCAATGGGGGCAGTTATGTTGCCTATTTGGTATAAGGCTGTCAAGGAAGTGAAGGTAAAGGTTAACACTGATAAAAAAACGATTCCTATGTTGGGAATCGGGACTTCTTTGTCCTTCCTTATCATGATGTTTAATCTTCCAGCCCCAGGTGGAACGAGTGCCCATGCTGTTGGGGCAGTGCTAATTGCTATATTGTTAGGACCTTGGGCCTCCTGTTTAGCAGTTAGTGTGGCTCTAGCTATGCAGGCTTTGCTATTTGGTGATGGTGGGATTTTGGCCTTTGGTGCGAATGCCTTTTGTATGGCTGTTGTCATGCCATTTGTGGGTTATGCTGTTTATAAACTCTTGAATAAGTGGACTAAAGAATAGGATAATTGCTTAGCCTTTTTTGGAGGTTATATTGGAATTGTAGTTGCGGCCCTGACTGTTGCGGTTTTACTAGGAATTCAACCGATTCTCTTTAAAGATAGCAGTGGTAATCCGCTTTACAATCCATACCCTTTGAGAGTGACGCTTCCAGTAATGGGCTTGACTCACCTGCTTATCGGCTTGGTAGAAGGATTTTTCACAGCCGGTGTTCAAGAATTCATTGAACGTTTGAATATTGATAATACTCAGGAAATAACGACTAAAAAACTACGTCCTTTATTGCTCTTTATCCTAGCCTTAATTATCCTAACGCCACTTGGTTTATTGGCGACGGGAACAGCTTTTGCAGAATGGGATGTCAAAGAGTTAGTAGAAAAATTGTCTCATTACCATGTGGAAGCCCAAGCGCCAAAAGGAATGTTGAATGGTTTTTCATTCAATGCCCTTTTTCCAGATTATAGTATCGCAGGCATTCCAGAAGTTTTGGGTTATATCCTGAGTGCTGCCTCTGCTGTTTTGATTTTCTTCATCCTCTATCGCTTGATTTTCGGTAGAAAGATTGAAAAATGATTCTGCCAGATTGGATGTCGGAAGAGCGCCCAGTAGTTACTAAAGTCGGTAGAAATAACTTTCTTATCCGGAATCGTCACCATCTGGAAGCTCTTCTTCAAAAGTTTGAAACGCATCCTTTAAAAGTAGCATCAGTCTTTCATCCAACAGCTAAGGTTTTACTTCTCTTTTTCTTACTTGTTTTAGTGGGAATTAGCCGAAATCTCATAGTTTTGTGGATTGTAGCCTTGTTTTTAGGAGCTGGCGTGGCTTTTTTACCGCATTCTGTTTTAGTAAGAACTTTGAAAAAAACTGTAGTGTTGTTGATCTTTCCTTTAGTTCTTTATCTACCGCATCTCTTACTTAGCGGAGGTCAATCGCTCTTTCTTTTTAGACTTCCTTTGATTGCCGTAGCCATTGCTTATTATTCAGAGACAAGTACAATAAGTGAGATGCTAGTGGCATTAAAAGGGTTGCATTTTCCTGATCTTGTTCTGCTCCAGTTAGATATCACCATAAAATATATCGATGTCTTTGGAAAACAATTAATGGATTTGCTCAAAGGGATTGAAGCACGAAGCTTTGGCGGCAACCATCGTTTCCGGATTGGAAGTAATATCTGGGGAATTTTATACCTTAAAGCTATACGCTATGGTGAGGAACTGACTCAAGCCATGGAAGCACGTTGCTTTGTTGGTGAGTATGTCAAGTCATCACAGTCATTCACATGGAAGGACTGGCTGGCCTTGATAGGTCTAGTAGCAGTGATTTTAGGACAGATTATGTTAGGAGGATGAGATGTTTCAATTGAAACAAGTGGCCTGTGCCTATGAACAAAAAAAGGTCTTTACTGGTCTTGATTTGGAGATTAGACAAGGACAATATGTGATGTTGATGGGGGAAAATGGGACTGGAAAATCAAGTCTTATCAGTTTATTAACTGGCTTCAAGCAGGAAGAATCTGGTCGCATTCTTTTCTTAGGGAAGGACCTCAAAGAATGGCTGAAGGACAAACGTCAAAAACGAGATTTTTATAGTCGCCTCGGAATCCTCTTTCAGGATGTGGATAGTCAGTTATTTAATTGTACTGTCTATGATGAGATTGCTTTTGGTCCACGTCAGCTAGGTCTTACCGAAGAAGTGTCACAGCGCGTTCAAGACACGCTATCCCTGCTTAAAATTGAAGATTTAAGAGATCGCGTTCCCTATCAACTGTCTGGTGGAGAAAAGAAGAAAGTGGCTTTTGCCAGTATCATGGTAACTAATCCAGATGTGTATATTCTTGATGAACCCTTCAATAATCTTTCTAAAGAATATGAAGAATTTTTTAGGGAACTTCTACATGAGCTTCATTCAGCTGGGAAAACCATTATCATGTCTGCTCATCACTTTAAGCATCTTCATCACGAAAAGGCTGATGTTCTTCTTTTTGAAGACGGCAAAGCTGATTTCTTTCCTGCCCAGGAAGTGCTCAGTAACCAGCAAGTAATTGAGCGTTTGTCACATTATTAATAAGGATAAGTAGGAAATCGTTCTAGGTTTCCTACTTTTTTCTTTGTCAAACAATTGATATTTTTAGGTGATAGTATTTTCTTATCACTTTGATTATGTTTAAGTATTAGTTAAGCTTAGTGAATTCTGTTACAATAAAAAAATCAATCTCAAAGGAGAGTATTATGAAACTTAAAAAAATTCTTGGAATTACGGGTGTAGCCATTGCTTCAGTGGCTTTGCTTGCTGCATGTTCATCTAAATCACCAAAAGAAGCATCTAAATCTTCAGGTGCTAAAGAAACAATTAACTTTGCCACTGTTGGGACAACAGCACCGTTCTCATATGAAGAAAACGGTGAATTGACTGGTTACGATGTGGAAGTGGCTAAAGCAGTCTTCAAAGACTCTGACAAATATGAAGTGAAATTCCAAAAAACAGAATGGTCTTCAGTATTTACAGGTCTTGACGCAGGTAAATACCAAATGGCCGGGAATAACATCTCTTATTCAGAAGAACGTGCCCAAAAATACCTCTTCTCATATCCAATTGGTACCACACCAGCTGTTTTGACTGTTCCAAAAGATAGTAATATTAAGAAATATGATGATATTGCTGGACACTCAACGCAGGTTGTTCAAGGAACAACTACAGCTACTCAATTGACAGAGTTTAATGAGAAACATTCAGACAAGCCAGTTGAACTTAACTACACAAATGAAAATATTACACAAATGTTGACAAGTTTGAATGAAGGCAAGTATGACTTCAAGATCTTTGATGCACCAACTGTTAATGCAATCATCAAAAATAATAAGTTGAGTAATTTGAAAACCATTGAACTTAAGTCTGATCAACAACCATACATCTACTTCTTGTTTGCTGATAATCAAAAAGACCTTCAAAAATTCGTAAACAAGCGTTTGGAAGAACTCCAAAAAGATGGTACTTTGGCTAAGTTGGCTGAAAAATTCCTTGGAAACAAAGATTATATTCCAACTAAAGATGCTTTGAAAGTTCCAAGCAAAAAATAAGAAAGGAGGTGGGAATGATTCTCAGCTTTTCCATATAATTAAAATCTCGGACACATTATAGTTAAAAACTATAGAGATATACAATTATAAACAATTTGCTACAATTCTCATCTTATGGGATAATAATTTAACACTTAAAACAATTAAAGGGAGTTCGTTATGAAATTTAAAAAAATTCTTGGAATTACAGTATTGGCAGTTGCTTCAACAGTAGCCTTGGCTGCTTGTGGTGCCGGTGGTAACAAATCTGCTAAAGATGATAAAACATTGACAGTTGGTATCATGACTTTGGATAATACAACTGAGCCAGTGTGGGATAAAGTCAAAGAATTGGCTAAAGACAAGGGTGTTACAATTGACTTGAAAGAGTTCACAGACTTTAATCAACCAAATAAGGCTCTTAAAAATGGTGAAATCGACGTTAATGCTTTCCAACACATCTATTTCTTGAACAACTGGAACAAAGAAAATAAAGGTGATCTCGTTCCAGTAGCTGATACACTCCTTAGCCCAATCCACCTTTTCTCAGGAACTGAAAACGGTAAAGCTAAGTATAAGGATGTTAAAGAGCTTCCAGAGGGAGCTACTATCTCAGTACCTAACGATAGTACAAACGAAAGTCGCGCTTTGACTCTCCTTCAAACAGCTGGTTTGCTTAAGTTGGATGTTAAAGATGGTGAATTGGCAACTATCAAGAATATTTCTGAAAATCCAAAGAAATTGGAGATCAAAGAAATCTCTGCTGAACAAGCTGCCCAAACTCTTTCATCAGTAGACGCTGCAGTTGTTAACAACACATATGCACAACAACAAAATGTTGACTATAACACAACCCTCTTCCAAGAAGATCCAAGTCAAGATTTGAAAGAATGGGTAAATATCATTGCAGCTAATAAAGATTGGGAAAAATCAAACAAATCCGATGCTATCAAGACTTTGATTAAGGCTTACCAAAATGATGAAGTTGCCCAAATCATTTATGATGCTTCTAACAAAGTTGACCTTCCAGCATGGAAAGGTGCACCAACACGAGATCAATTGGAAGCTAATTCAAAGAAATAAGCTAAGGGCGAAAGGGCGTGTGAGAGCACACCATTTTGTCGTATATGAAGAAGTCAATTTGATGGCATTTCCTAGTGAAGAAGAGCAGCTACGAAAGTTTCGTAATGATGAAGTTGCTCAGCACTATTTTGAAGTTTTGAGAACTTTGATTTCTAAAAAATCTATTTTTGCTCAAAATATTGGTCTCTATGACGTTGCTGCTTACCTCGGTGAAATTTTTTTCTCGTGTAGGAGCAGAGGTAACTGTTAACGAGACCTATGCGGCACCTTTTGTCTTGGCGAAATTCAAGAGTCCAAACCCAGATGTGAAAACAATTATTTTCTATCAACACTATGACACTGTTCCTGCGGACAATGATCAACCATGGACGGATGATCCTTTCCGTTTGACAGTTCGTAAGGGTTACATGTATGGTCGTGGTGTCGATGATGATAAGGGGCATATTACAGCTCGGTTGACAGCTCTTCGTAAGTATATTCGCGAGGTCGGAGACCTTCCTGTTAATATTACCTTTATGATGGAGGGGGCTGAGGAGTCTGCTTAGACTGACCTTGGAAAATATTTAGAAAAATACCGTGATGACCTTCTCCCAGCAGACTTATTGGTTTGGGAACAAGGAAATCGAAATAGCAAAGGACAATTAGAAATTACGGGTGGCAACAAGGGGATTATTACCTTTGACTTGTCTGTCGAGAGTGCGGATGTTGATATCCACTCTAAATTTGGTGCGGTTATTGAATCTGCTTCCTGGTACTTACTCAATGCTATTTCAAGTATGCGTGATGATCATGGACGTATTCTTATCGATGGTATCTATGGAAAAATTATCCAGCCAAATGAACGTGAAATGGATCTTATCGAGACTTACGCCATTGAAAATGCAGATAGCCTCCGTAAGATTTATGGCTTAAAACTACCAATTTTGGAAAGCGACCGTCGTGCTTTCTTAAAAACGTATTATTTTTAGCCAGCTCTTTCTATTGAAGGGATTTCGACAGGTTATCAGGGGCAAGGTGTTAAGACCATTCTGCCAGCTCAAGCCAAAGCTAAGATGGAGATGCGCTTGGTCTCTGGTTTGACACCTGAGTATGTTTTGGATTGTATCAAGGCTCACCTCAAAAAAGAGGGGTTTGACCGTATCAAGGGAACCTTCACTCTTGGTGAAGAAAGTTATCGTAGTGATATGTCAGCTCCTGCTATTGTCAACGTTATTGAGTTGGCAAAAGGCTTTTATGAGGAAGGTGTCGCTGTACTTCCGACAGCTGCAGGCACAGGTCCTATGCATATGATTTACGAGGCTTTGGGTGTTCCTATGGTAGCTTTTGGTATAGGAAATGCTAATAGTCGAGATCATGGTGGGAATGAAAATGTTAGCCTAGCAGATTACTACACCCATATTGAACTAATTAAGGAGTTAATCGCAAATTATGAGTAATGTCATTATTGATTTGAAAAATATTGATATCACCTTTACGCAGAAACGTCGCACTATTCAAGCGGTTAAGGATGTGTCCATCCAGATTGAAAAAGGTGATATTTACGGAATCGTTGGCTATTCAGGGGCTGGTAAATCTACTCTTGTTCGTGCGATCAATCTTTTACAAGTACCTACAGCTGGTAAAATCACTATCGGTGAAGATGTGACTTTTGAGAACGGTCAGGTTCAATTAACGACAAAAGAATTGCGCCAGAAACGTCAAACGATTGGGATGATTTTCCAACACTTTAACCTTATGGCTCAAAAGACGGCTTATGAAAATGTAGCTTTTGCTCTTCGTCATTCTAAACTAAGCAATGAAGAGAAAGACAAAAAAATTCGTGGTCTTTTGGAATTGGTTGATTTAGCTGATCGTGCCGAAAACTATCCTGCACAGTTGTCAGGTGGTCAAAAACAACGTGTAGCGATTGCCCGTGCCTTGGCTAATGATCCTGAAATCTTGATTTCAGATGAGTCTACCTCAGCTCTTGACCCAAAAACAACTAAGCAGATCCTTTCACTTTTGCAGGATTTGAATAAAAAGCTTGGTTTGACAGTGGTTATGATCACCCACGAAATGCAAATTGTTAAAGACATTTGTAACCGTGTGGCTGTTATGCAAAATGGTCAACTTTTGGAAGAAGGAAGTGTTCTTGATATCTTCTCAAACCCACAAGAGGATTTGACACAAGAATTTATTGAAACTGCAGCAGGGATTGAGGATGCCTTGGCTAAGATTAATGCACAACCTTTGGTGAAAAACTTACCTGCATCTGCACTTCTTGTTCAGCTTAAATATGTAGGTTCTTCAACAGATAGACCCCTTTTGACGGAAATCTTCAAAGACTTCGGCGTTTCAGGTAATATTCTTTATGGAAATGTTGAGATTCTCGGTGATACCCCTGTTGGTGAATTGGTCGTTGTTTTAGATGGTGATTCTGATAAGGTTATTGCTGCGCTAAAAGCGATTGAAAATGCAGGTGTTAGCTTGCGAGTACTTAAGAAAGGAGCCCAATAATGTCAGATTGGATTCAACAAAACTTTCCAGATATTTATCGTATCGGTATGCAGGGGGCTAACTCTTGGCCAGATGCCATCTACGCGACACTTTATATGACTGTGATTTCCTTCATCATTGGTGGGCTTCTCGGTCTCATTATGGGTCTCTTCTTAGTATTGACAGGTCCTCGCGGTGTCATTGAAAATAAATTTATTTTCCAAATCTTGGATAAAATTACTTCAATCTTTCGTGCCATTCCTTTCATCATCCTCTTGGCCATTTTGAAAGACTTCACTTACTTTATCGTAGGGACTAACCTTGGTAAGACAGCGGCTTTGGTTCCATTATCAGCTGCAACCTTCCCATTCTTTGCACGTCAAGTACAGGTGGTACTGGCAGACTTAGACCGTGGAGTGATTGAAGCAGCACAAGCTAGTGGTGCAAATCTTTGGGACACGATTAAGGTTTATCTTGGCGAAGGACTCCCAGAATTGGTTCGTGTATCAACAGTGACTTTGATTTCCCTTGTGGGTGAAACTGCCATGGCTGGAGCTATCGGTTCAGGTGGTCTCGGATACATCGCCATCTACTACGGATACAATCGTTCAAGTACATCAGTTACCATCTTAGCAACCTTCTTGATTTTGATTTTGATTTTCCTTATTCAGTTTCTCGGTGATTTCTTGACCCGTAAGTTGAGTCATAAATAGAATTTGAAAGCCTATTTATCAAAGGCTTTTTTCATATATTGACGATTTCAGTAATTTATCATAATATGGAAACTGTAGAATGCTTTGTGGTTACCCTAATCACAAAAAGGAGTTAATTAGTTATGAAACGTTTTATTTCAGCTTGGAATAGGACCAGTCTGATTAAGCGTATTGCCATTGGTGTGGTAATTGGCGCTATACTTGGTTTACTGATTCCAAAGATTACGGTTATTGGTCTTTTGGGAGACATGTTTGTTGGTGGATTAAAGGCGATTGCACCACTCTTGGTTTCCGCTTTGGTTGCGAATGCCCTCTCTCAAACACGTGAAGGTCAGCAGAGTAACATGAAGACAGTTATTGTGCTTTATCTCTTTGGTACCTTTGCGGCTGCTTTGACAGCTGTTATTTCTCACTATATTTTTCCAATTTCCTTAAAATTAGGAGCAGCCTCAGCTACTAAGGCGGCTGCACCTCAAGGGGTCGGTGAGGTCTTTAAGGATTTGATGCTTAAAATGGTAGACAATCCTATCAACGCTTTGTCTCAAGCCAATTACATTGGTGTTTTAGTATGGGCTGTCGTTTTTGGTTTTGCCATGCGAACAGCTAGTGAGCACACTAAAGAATTGCTGCATACCTTAGCAGAAGTAACTTCTCAAATCGTACGTTGGATTATTAATCTAGCGCCATTTGGAATACTTGGTCTTGTCTTTGATACTATTTCTAAGAATGGCGTTGGTGTTTTGGCAGATTATGGTGTCTTAATCCTTGTTTTAGTTGGAACAATGACCTTTGTTGCTTTGGTTATTAATCCTATCATTGCATTTGTGATGATGGGTAAAAATCCTTTCCCATTGGTTTTCCGTTGCTTGAAAGATTCAGGGATTACAGCCTTCTTTACTCGCTCTTCAGCGGCTAATATCCCCGTTAACATTCAATTGTGTGAGGACCTTGGCTTGAATCCTGATACCTATTCGGTTTCTATCCCTCTAGGGTCAACTATTAACATGGCAGGAGCGGCTGTGACAATCAATGTTTTGACGCTTGCTGCAGTGACTACTTTGGGAATTGAGGTTGATTTTGCAACAGCCTTTATTCTTAGTGTGGTTTCAACTATTTCTGCTTGCGGTGCCTCAGGTATTGCAGGAGGTTCCCTCCTCTTGGTACCCGTAGCATGCAGTCTCTTTGGGATCTCAAATGATTTAGCTATGCAAGTTGTTGGTGTCGGCTTTATCGTCGGTGTCATCCAAGACTCTTGTGAAACAGCTCTCAACTCGTCAACAGATGTTCTTTTTACAGCAGTGGCAGAAAAAAGTCGTTGGAAGAAATCTTAGATAACTACTACATGGTCAGCCTGTTGGGCTGACTTTTTGATTTTAGAGGGAAACATAGCCAAAGACTATAGCTAGCTCAAGAATCTATCATATTTAAAAAGCCCATAAAATATAGTATAATAAACCATTCAAAGAGAAAGGGTGAAACATTTATGACTAATAATTTATTAGTGCTTCAATCAGACTTTGGTTTGGTTGACGGTGCTGTTTCGGCCATGATTGGTGTGGTCCTTCAAGAAGAACCTAGTTTGGGAGTACATCACCTTACACATGACATTACTCCCTACAACACTTTTGAAGCTTCTTATCGTCTGTTTCAGACTGTCGAGTACTGGCCAAAGGGAACAACCTTTGTTTTTCGGTAGTTGATCCGGGTGTAGGCTCATCACGTAAAAGTGTGGTTGCCTTAACAAAGACGGGACAATATATCGTCACACCAGATAACGGAACACTTTCTTATATCAAGAAGGATGTCGGTATCGTTGCTGTCCGTGAAATTTCAGAAGTTGAGAATCGTTGTAGTAATACGGAGCTGTCTTATACCTTCCATGGTCGTGATGTTTATGCCTATACAGGTGCAAAATTAGCTTCTGGTCACATCAGTTTTGAAGAAGTAGGTCCTGAGTTACCTGTGGACAAAATTCTAGAGTTTCCAGTGGTTGAAACCATCATAGAGGAAAATCTAGTTCGTGGTGCGATTGACATTTTGGACGTCCGTTTCGGCTCTCTTTGGACCTCTATCACACGTGATGACTTTTATGCGTTAGAACCAAACTTTGGTGATCGATTCGAGGTGACCATCTTTAACAATGATATGTTGGTCTACCAAAACCAAGTTACCTATGGGAAATCGTTTGCGGATGTTCGTATCGGTCAGCCAATTATTTATATCAATTCCCTCTATCGTGTCGGTCTAGCCATAAACCAGGGGTCTTTTGCCAAGGCCTATAATGTTGGTGTAGGGTCCAACTGGCACATTGAAATTAAACGTTTAGGAGATTAAAGTAAGATTATGAAAAACAATTCAATTCGTACAGTAGTTGCGACAGGTATCGGTGCAGCACTCTTTATTATCATTGGTATGTTTGTTAATATTCCTATTTTTGGGAATACCAGCATCCAACTTCAGTATGCTGTTCAAGCTCTATTCTCAGTGATTTTTGGGCCTATTACAGGTTTCTTTATGGGCTTCATTGGACATGCGCTTAAAGATGGTATTCAATACGGAAATATCTCATGGGCTTGGGTTCTTGCAAGTGGTATTACAGGTCTTGTTATTGGCCTATTTGGTAAAAAATATGATGTAACAATGGGTAAATTCTCTGTAATGAGTATGATTTGGTTCAACCTAGCACAAGCATTAGGACTGCTTATTGCTTATGGTGTAGTTACGCCAATCGGTGATAAAATCCAATTTGCTCAAGCCTGGTCATATCTTTATGCACAAAGTTTTGTAGCTGGCGTAGCTAACTTTATTACAATTGCAATTGGGGGAACACTCCTTCTTGCCATCTATGCTAGTTCACGTACACAATCTGGTAGTCTTACCAAAGACTAGCATGAATCATAGGAGAGTGGGACTGTCAGTTTGCTTTGATATCTCCTCTCTTTGTTAGTAGAAACATGGATAAATACATTAGTTTTAATCAGTTTACATTTCAATATGATGCGCAAGCAGAAGCGACGCTTAAAGATATCAGCTTTGATATTGCCAAAGGCGAGAAAGTGCTCATTTTAGGCCCTTCTGGTAGCGGAAAGTCGACCCTTGCTCAGTGTCTCAATGGTATCATACCTAATATCCATAAAGGTCAGGCAAAAGGCCAGGTAAGGATAGATGGTCAGGATATTTTCAAGCAATCTATCTATGATAAGTCACAGTCGGTATCTACGGTATTGCAGGATCCAGATGGTCAGTTTATTGGCCTAACAGTAGCCGAGGATTTGGCTTTTGCTTTGGAGAATGATTGTGCTGATCAAAGTGAGATGAAGGATAAGGTAGCACTCTGGGCTGAACGTCTAGACTTGACTTCTCTTTTTAATCACCGCCCTCAAGACTTATCAGGTGGCCAAAAACAACGAGTTAGTTTGGCTGGAGTCTTGATTGATGAGAGCCCTATTCTTTTATTTGATGAGCCTCTAGCAAATTTAGATCCTAAATCAGGACAGGAAACCATTGACCTCATTGATAAATCCACAAGGAGGTGGGAGCTACAACAATTCTTATTGAGCACCGTCTAGAAGATGTTCTTTATCGTCCCGTTGACCGTATTTTGCTAGTCAATGATGGGCAACTTCTCTTTAACGGTAGCCCAGATGAGCTTTTATCAAGTACTCTCTTACTGGAAAATGGGATTCGCGAACCTCTATATGTGACGGTTTTACGTCAGTTGGGATTTGATACAACTAGAGCACAAAATCTTAGCCAACTAGATGCTTTGGATTTGTCTGGATTAGGTATCCCAGGTAGCGTTTTGAAAGATAAAAGAGACAGTTCAAGTGATTCTATTTTGAAGGTTGAGGGGCTTAGCGTTTCCTATGGGGATAATCCAGCGATTATAGAGGATATGTCTTTTAGCTTGAAAAAAGGTGAGCGACTAGCGATTGTCGGTAAAAATGGAGCTGGAAAGTCGACGCTTGCTAAAGCTCTATGCGGTTTTGTCCCTAGTCAAGGGAAATTAACTTACAAGGGTCAGGATATCAGTCAGGATAGCATCGCCGAGCGTTCAGAGCGTATAGGCTTTGTTTTGCAAAACCCTAATCAGATGATTAGCCAAACTATGATTTTTGATGAAGTGGCTCTAGGTTTACGCTTGCGAGGGATTGAAGAAACTGAGGTTGAAGAGCGTGTTCATGAGGTACTGAAGACTTGTGGCCTTTATAGTTTTCGTAAATGGCCCATTTCTGCGCTTTCCTTTGGTCAGAAAAAGCGTGTGACCATTGCGTCTATCTTGGTCTTGAGACCTGAAATCATTATCTTGGATGAGCCAACAGCTGGTCAAGATTACAAGACTTACACGGATATCATGAATTTCTTGGACAGTCTTCAGAAGCAAGGTCATACGATTGTGATGATTACCCATGACATGCAGCTCATGTTGGAATATAGCGATCGTTGTCTCGTTGTGGTTGAGGGGAAAATCATTGCAGACGACAATCCTGTTACAATTCTTAATCAGAAGGATTTACTTGAGTCAGCTAATCTCAAGCAGACATCTCTGTATACTTTGGGTCAGAAATTGTCAAGTAATCCAGTAGAAGTAACCCAGTATTATATCGAAAAAGGAGGGCCTTATGTCTAATCATTTAATAGGTTATCAACCAGGTCAAGGTTTCCTCTATGATTTGTCTGGGGCAAGTAAGATGCTTTTCTTTATCTTGGTTTCAGTTGCTTGTATGGCAACCTATGACCCACGTTTTATTCTAGCAGTAGGCTTACTTTCTATTTATCTCTTTTATTTGGCCAAGATTCGTTGGCGAGATATTTCTTTCGTTGTTAAGATTATTGGATCAATTGCTCTCTTTAATTTACTTATGGTCTACCTTTTCGCACCTGGCTATGGTGAAGAAATTTACAGGGCTAAGACAGTTATTATTGAAGGTTGGGGGCGTTTCTATCTAACCAGTCAGGAGCTTTTTTACCTTGCAAATCTATTGCTCAAGTATTTTTCAACGGTCCCTCTTGCCATTCTATTTCTCATGACTACTCATCCGAGTCAGTTTGCGGCTAGCCTGAATCAAATTGGGGTTCCTTATAAATTTGCCTATTCCGTGAGTTTAACCTTGCGTTATATTCCAGATGTTCAAGAAGAATTCTTTACGATTCGTAAGGCTCAGGAGGCTCGTGGTTTGAATTTGTCGCAAAAGGCGGGATTGGTCAAACGTATTCGTGGGAATCTCCAAATTGTTCTTCCTCTAATTTTTTCATCCCTCGAACGAATTGATACCATATCGACAGCCATGGAGTTACGACGATTTGGTCGATACAAAAAACGTACATGGTATGTACACAAATCCTTGACTAAACAAGATTATCTTGTAATCGTATCAGCTACTCTTTTATTGGGAATTAGTCTGGAGTTGATTTATCTTAACCATGGGCGTTTTTACAATCCATGGATTTGAGGTTTTCTTTCAGTGAGTTTTAAATAAACGAAAGAGTTCTGAGATGTCTATAGTATCTTCAGAGCTTTTTTAGTTTTTTATTCCCAATTTTTGAACGGTATTTGTATGAAATTTTCGATAAAGTACTTTATTGTGAAAACGTTTCTGTGATATAATGAAGAGAGTATTGATGTAACTAAAAGAGTCTTGATATTATTAAGGAGGAAATTATGTCTAACCTTTCAGTAAATGCTATCCGTTTTCTAGGGGTAGATGCGATTAACCAATCTAACTCTGGCCACCCTGGTGTGGTAATGGGTGCAGCACCAATGGGTTACACCTTGTTTACTAGACAAATGCATGTCAATCCTGAAGTTCCAAATTGGATTAATCGTGACCGTTTTGTTTTGTCAGCAGGTCATGGTTCAATGCTTCTTTATGCGCTCCTCCATTTGTCAGGATTTAAAGATTTGAGCATTGAAGAGCTTAAACAATTCCGTCAATGGGGTTCTAAGACACCTGGTCACCCAGAATTTGGCCATACAGTTGGTGTAGATGCTACGTCAGGTCCACTTGGGCAAGGTATTGCTATGGCTGTCGGTATGGCACAAGCTGAACGTTTCTTGGCTTCTCGATACAACAAGGAAGGCTTCCCAATCTTTGACCATTATACTTATGTTATTGCGGGGGATGGTTGCTTTATGGAAGGCGTTTCGGCCGAAGCATCATCTTACGCTGGTCTTCAAAAATTGGATAAATTGATTGTCTTGTACGATTCAAATGATATCAATCTTGACGGTGAAACTAAAGATTCATTTACTGAAGATGTACGTGCACGTTATGAAGCTTATGGTTGGAACACTGAATTTGTTCAAGATGGAACAGATATCGAAGCTATCAACGCTGCTATTGAAAGTGCAAAAGCAAGTGGTAAACCATCTTTGATTGAGGTTAAGACTGTCATTGGTCATGGTGCTCCTAATAAACAAGGAACTAACGGTGTTCACGGTGCTCCTCTTGGACCAGATGAAACAGCAGCTGCAAGAGAAAACTTGGGTTGGAACCATGCTCCATTTGAAATTCCAAAAGAAGTTTATGCTGATTTCAAGGAAAATACAGTTGATCGTGGTCGTCAGGCCTATGACACTTGGGTTGCTTTGGTAGATGAGTACAAACAATCTTACCCAGAACTTGGTTCTGAACTTGCACGCATTCTTGAAGGTAAGGATGCAGTTGAATTCCAATCTTCAGACTTCCCAGCTGTTGAAAATGGTTATTCACAAGCAACTCGTAATTCAAGTCAAGATGCTTTGAATGCTATTGCTGATAAAGTGCCAACATTCCTAGGTGGTTCTGCGGATTTGGCTCACTCAAATATGACTTACATTAAATCTGAAGGTCTACAAGATGATGAACATCGTCTTAACCGTAACATTCAATTTGGTGTACGTGAGTTTGCGATGGGAGCAATCTTGAATGGTATGTCTCTCCATGGTGGACTTCGTGTTTACGGTGGTACCTTCTTCGTATTCTCAGACTATGTAAAAGCAGCAGTTCGTTTGTCTGCACTTCAAGGACTTCCAGTTACTTATGTCTTTACTCACGACTCTATTGCAGTTGGTGAAGATGGACCGACCCATGAACCAATCGAACATCTAGCTGGACTTCGTGCTATTCCAAACCTTAATGTTTATCGTCCAGCAGACGCGCGTGAGACACAAGCTGCATGGTATCAAGCTATAACTTCTAAATCAACACCTACGGCGCTTGTTTTGACACGTCAAAACTTGACTGTTGAAGAAGGAACAGATTTTGATAAAGTTTCAAGAGGTGCTTACGTTGTTCATGAAACAGCAGCAGATTTTGATACTATTCTCCTTGCTTCTGGTTCAGAAGTAAATCTTGCAGTAGCATCAGCAAAAGCTTTGGAATCAGAAGGCTACAAAGTTCGTGTTGTGAGTGTTCCATCAACAGATGTCTTTGATGCACAAGATCAAGCCTACAAAGAGGAAGTTCTTCCAAATGCAGTTCGTCGTCGTGTAGCAATCGAAATGGCAGCAAGTCTACCATGGTATAAATATGTTGGTTTAGACGGTGCTGTGATTGGAATTGATACATTTGGTGCCTCAGCTCCAGCTGCTAAAATTATTGAAGAATATGGCTTTACAGTAGAAAATATCGTTGAAACAGTAAAAGGTATGAACTAAGATAGTTTGAATTTTTAGACACGTTAAAAAACATTGGTTATAAGGACCAATGTTTTTTAACGTGTCTAATGGAGAAAGGGCACCTAGGGCTGTTAAGGGTGTACTTGAGACACTGGGTGGCCTAATCTATCATGGTGAAGACTGTCATTTCTCTAATTGCTTTGCAAAACATGGTAAGGACTTTGATATTGAAGTAGCTAACAATAACTATCTAGGTATTCAAGAAATGTTAGTCTATCTAAGTCAATTTATTTCAAATATCCTAAATAATCGAATTTTTCTAGTGTTCGATTGTCGGAGACTACTAGAATAGTTCCTTCGTTAGGGAGTCTATTCATTGGGTCAAAGTGAGTGTTTAACTTACCATTTTCCTCATTTCTAAAACCAATAACATTGACGTTATAAGTTTGTCTTAGATTTAAAGTATGCAACGACTTTCCAGCCCACTCATTAGGAATTTTCAACTCAATTAAAGCCACGTCATCCTCTAAATGAAAAATTCTTGAAATGTTACAGCGAAGTATATTTGAAGCCAAGTCTTTTGCTGTGCTACGCTCAGGAGTGATGACCAAATTGGCCCCCATTCCGTAAAGGACTTCCTCATAATTGTTATTTGTGGCTTTGGCGATAATATTTGTAATGCCGAGTTTTTTTACAATGTAGGAGCGCCAGTGCAGAAGATTCTAAGTGTTCTCCAGTTGCAATAATGACTGTATCGCAAGTATCGATACCAGCGGAACGTAGAAAGTCAATGTCAGTAATGTCACCAACAGCGGCCTTAGTCACTTGATCAGCAAGGAAATCAATTGTTGTAGAGTTGTTGTCCAAGGCAATGACATCTTGTCCAAAAGAGGAGAGTTCGGTTGCAAGTGTTTGTCCAAAGATTCCCAAACCGAGAACACCAATAATTTGTGTTTTCATATAAAATCCTTTCAGAGTATTGTCAATTAATAAAATAGTTTAGCCGACTGAAATATGAGTAGGGGCATAGGAGACATGTTTTTCTTTTTTTGTCATCAAGCTCAAGAGAACAGTAATAGGTCCGACACGGCCAATGAACATCAGAGCCATGATAACAAGACGTCCCATGGTGTTAAGACTAGAAGTCAGATCCATAGACACCCCAACGGTAGCAATAGCTGACACACTCTCGAAAAGTAGAGCTAGTGGTGACAGAGTAGGGTTAGTCTGAAGCAAAATAACATAGCCGACTAAGAGCATGATTAGGTAAAATAGGATAACAGTGAATGCTTGCATAACAGTTTTATTAGAGATAATACGATTTCGGAAAACAACTCTGGAGTTACCAGAAAGCACCGACTTGAAAAGAAGAAACATGATGGAGGCGGTGGTTACCTTGATACCACCGGCAGTTCCTCCAGGACCACCCCCAATAAACATCTGAATCATAAAAAGAAGGTTTGAAGTAAAATTAGCATTGGTGTAGGAAATAGTCGCAAAACCAGCGGTACGCATGGTTACAGTCTGAAAGAAACTTACCAAAAGTTGCTGCCAGACATTGAGAGTACCGATAGTTTTAGAGTTATCCATTTCCAGAAACCAAGCAAGTAGGGTTCCGCCTAAGAGGAGACAGCTTGTACTTATAAGCACAAGACGACTTTGATTACTGAAAGGTCTACTTGCTAATTTCCAGTTTCTAGGGCGATCTTTAATATAGCATCTAATCATTTGAATTAAATCAATCCAAACTGCAAAACCTAAGCCTCCAGACATAATAAGAAAAGCCACAGAGAGGTTGATAGTTGGATTGGTCGCATAATCTTGTAAACTGTTAGTTCCTATGTTATCAAAGCCAGCGTTACAAAAAGCAGAGACAGCTAGAAAGAGACTGTTAAAAATGCCATGACCAAGTCCAAAGCGAGGAATAAAATCAGTCATAATTACTAGTGTCGCTAAAGCTTCAATAGAAAAAGTTATTTTATATACATTGAAAAGATAAGCTTTCAAATCTTTTTGGTTATCCCTACTAAGTGCGGATTGAAGGAGATCTTGATCACTTAATCCTAATTTATTTTTAAGAGTATAGGTACTAAAGGCTATAAGAGAGACTAGTCCAAGTCCTCCCGTCTGTATAAGGAGAATAGAGATAATCTGACCAAAGCCATTGTAAGCCTTGCTGACAGGAACAACGGAAAGCCCAGTTACACAGACCATTGACACAGCATTGAAGAGATGATCTAGGTAGCTTGTTTCTGGACTATTAGCATAATGGCTTATGGGAAGACTAAGTAAAATACTCCCCACTATAATGACAAAGGCAAAGCTGAGTACAAGCTTTTGCGTGACTGAAAGATGATTTATCACTGAGAACCTCCGAGTTATCATAAGGAGAAATAAGAATCCTAGGAGTAAGAAAACATTCTTGGATAAACGTTATAGTGGTTTCTTATTAGGAATCCCAGCACGACGTGGGTACTTGTTTGGGGTTTCTTTTTTCTTATCGATAATGGTAATATTACGACCATCACCATTTGGCAGCTTGTAGTTTTCGTTGAGAATAGGTTTAGCAAAAAGAACGTTCAAAGCATTTCTAGCATCGACTAGCTCTTGGTCAGCTGCGGCAGCCTTAAGTGCAATAAGTTGACCTCCGACCTTTAAGAAAGGAATAGTTAATTCTGAGAGAACTTGCATACGTGCAACGGCACGGGCAGTAACAATATCAAATTGAGCACGGAAGGCCTTATCTTGTCCAAAATCTTCAGCACGTCCGTGATAGAAGTGAACACCGCTAAGTCCAAGTTCATCAGACAAGAAGTTAAGGAAAGTGATGCGTTTATTAAGAGAATCAATGATTGTCACATCAAGATTAGGACAAAGAATTTTAATAGGGAGACTTGGAAATCCAGCTCCAGCACCGATATCCAGAAGTTGAATACTTTGATTTTTAATATGCCCTTGAAGAACAGGAGCCAAAGAATCATAGAAATGTTTGAGGAAAACCTCATCTTTGTCTGTAATTGCAGTAAGGTTGATTTTCTCATTCCATTCTACCAAAAGCTCAAAGTAGCGTTGGAATTGGTCTTTTTGTTTTTGGCTAAGATCGAACCCTAGTTCTTTCAAAGCCATGTAAAAATCTTCAGGTGTCATTTTACAATCCTTTTATCTAGTTTCAATGCCCCTATTTTACCATAATTAATCCCTTTCATCTAATGGAAAAGATTGTTTAAGATTAGGTAAGAACCAGTTTTTAATAAGCTACTAAAAACCTCCTAAGATTTAAAATTATGTAATATTAAAGCTGTTACTTTTTTTTTAAAAATCTGATATAATGTTAATTAAGTCTAAAATCATAATTACTCGCTTTAATGAAAAGTGAATATAGGGGATTATGGTCTTATGGATTGAAAATAGATTCCTATGGGAAAATTTAATTTGAGGATTGAAAATGATTTATCTTTCAGAAGTTAGAAAGTCTCCAGAAGGGCTAGCCTTTAATGAAGCACCTTCTTTGTTGGAGTCAATTAAAGAACGCTATGACCAAGTTTTAAATCTTGAACAACTTCAAGCAAGTGGTCAAGTAGTCTATGATAATGGCTTATATCTCTTAGATTATCAACTTAGCTATGATATTACTTTGCCATCTAGTCGTTCACTTGAGCCTGCGACACTTGGGTTCAATTACCTAGTCTCGGAAACCTTTATACAAGAGGCGGATGCTGCTCTTCAAAAGGAATTAGTCGAGGAAAATCTAGTTCTTATCTTGAATGACGATACTATTGACCTTAATGAGAGTATTTTAGATAATATTCTTCTTAATATTCCTTTGAGAGTGCTGACACCTGAAGAGAAATCAGGACAAATTTCGCTCTCAGGTAAAGACTGGGAAGTCTTGTCAGAAGAGGATTTTGCAGCTCTTAAACAAGGGGAGAAAGAGGCAAGTAATCCTTTTGCTCAATTGAATGGACTATTTGATGACAATTAATTCAAAAACAAACTAAAAATGTTTGACAATTTTAAAAATCTGTATTATTCTGTCATTATAAGCTAATTTTCGGATGTATTCATTGGCTAAACCTAAATACTTTTTGAGGAAATGGAAGCCAAAAAATTTTTTATAAAAGAGGGTAAATACTTATTATGAGCAAACGCATTTTGATTGTTGAAGATGAGAGAAACCTTGCTCGTTTTGTCTCTCTTGAACTTCAACACGAAGGATACGACGTTGTGACAGCGGACAACGGACGCGAAGGACTTGAAATGGCACTTGAGAAAGATTTCGATCTTATTCTCTTGGACCTTATGTTGCCTGAGATGGACGGTTTCGAAGTGACACGTCGTCTCCAACAAGAAAAAGATACTTATATTATGATGATGACAGCTCGCGACTCAATCATGGATATTGTTGCTGGTTTGGATCGTGGAGCTGATGACTATATTATAAAACCATTTGCGATTGAAGAACTGTTGGCACGTATTCGTGCAACCTTCCGTCGTCAAGATATCGAAGCTACTAAGAAGGCACCAGCTAAAGCGTCAACCTATCGCGATTTAAAATTGGATGTTCAAAACCGTGCAGTTGTTCGCGGTGATGAGGTAATTCCATTGACAAAACGTGAGTTTGATTTGTTGAACACACTTTTAAGCAATATGAACCAAGTAATGACCCGTGAGGAACTCTTGCTTCAAGTCTGGAAATATGATGACGTAATTGAAACAAACGTTGTAGATGTTTATATTCGTTACTTACGTGGGAAAATCGACATTCCAGGTAAGGAATCATACATTCAAACAGTACGAGGGATGGGTTACGTTATCCGTGAAAGATGAGTAAATTATTTGGTAAAGTAACCATTAGAAAAAAGTTGACCATGACAACTGCTGTGGTCTTCTTTCTTGTATTGTCGATGTTCACTCTGGTTGTTGTATTTTCAGCCAATACGCTTCTTTTGCAACGTGAACGTCAAAATGTAAATAATACAATCTCAAAAGTTGTTACTTATATCGAAAAGGACTGGGACTCTGATGAAGAGTTGAGTCCAGAGCCGCTTTTAGCGGCCCTTTATTCACCGAAAAATATCTATCCATCAATCATTAATGGAGTGCTTTCTGAAAAGCGTTCCTTAGATGGTCAAGTTGCGGTTTCTAATAGATTATATTCCAACCAGTCTGTCTATGTTTATGACAAAAAGGGAACTTTTATCTTTACTTCTGAGGAGGATACAGACTCACCTCCAGGCATGTCTGAGGTCAATAAGCTGAAGTTGGTTTCCTATAAAGGTAAACGTGGTTTCTTACTACAAGTTCCAATCTATGGCAAGGATAAGAAGGCCATTGTTGGGTATGCTCAAGTTTTCCATGATTTGGAATTCTACTATGCGTTAAAAGAGCGTTTAATTTTCCTATTGATATTCCTTGAAGTAGGAATGACGGTCTTAGTTATTGCAGTAACTGTAGTTGTCTTGACATCTATTCTTCGTCCGATGAGGCAGTTACACGAAACGATGGGTATTATTATCGATTCGCCAAGTGATTTGGAGCTTCGATCTAAGATTGAGAGTCATGATGAGATTGGTGATTTGGCACTTAACTTTAACTGTATGATGGATAAAATTCAAGAAAATAATCAGATGCAGATGCGTTTCTTGAGTGACGTCAGTCACGAATTACGTACTCCCATTGCAGTTATTAAAGGACATATGGACCTCTTGCAACGTTGGGGTAAAAATGATCCTGAAATCCTTGAAGAAAGTCTTGAAGCTGCAAGTCACGAAGCCAACCGTATGACGATTATGATTAACGATATGTTGGATTCTATTCGTGTTAAAGGGTCATTTGACAATCATAGAAATGATACATGTGATTTGAATTCTTCAATCCGTACGGTTATTGGGAATTTTCGTGTCCTACATGACGACTACCAATTCTACCTCAATGATTCTGAGGGTTCAGATCGTCCAGCACAGATTTACAGCCAGCACTTTGAACAGGTTATTACTATTTTGATTGATAATGCGGTCAAGTATTCGCCTGTTAATAAGAAAATCCAGATTACTATCAAGGCTCTGGAAGATGAGATGCTGGTACAGGTACAGGATAATGGTGAGGGTATCTCTAAAGAAGATATTGAACATATATTTGAACGCTTCTATCGTTCAGATAAGGCGCGTAATCGTACGACAACCCAATCTGGTGTGGGTATTGGTTTATCAATCCTCTATCAAATTGTGGAAGCTTATCGATGCCATATCGATGTCAGTTCAGAACTTGGTGTGGGTACACGTTTTGACCTCTACATTCCTTTTGCAGAGTCAGAAACTACGACACCTCAAATTGAAGGTTAAGTCAATTTACAAGAGATTTATACTAACTCTCAATCATGAGCACGTCTCGTTAAGGGGTGCTTTTTATGTGTTTTTATGGTAAAATAGAGTACTGAATTTCGAAAGATTGGTGGTGAAGTGCATGCGTTGTCCAAAATGTCAACATAATAAATCTAATGTTATCGATAGCCGTCAGGCAGAGGATGGAAATACCATTCGTCGTCGTCGAGAGTGTGATGCTTGTCATGCCCGTTTTACTACATTTGAGCGTGTGGAAGAAGTTCCACTTTTAGTTGTCAAAAAAAGACGGTACTCGTGAACAATTCTCTCGCGATAAGATTTTCAATGGTATCTTGATGAGTGCTCAGAAGCGTCCAGTTTCAAGTGAGGATATTGAAAATGCCATCACCCGTATAGAGCAAAACATTCGCCGTAACCATGATGGAGAGGTTGATAGTGAGGTCATTGGGAATTTAGTCATGAAAGAACTAGCAGATCTTGATGAAATTACCTATGTCCGTTTTGCTAGTGTCTACCGTTCTTTCAAAGATGTTGATGAGATTGAAGAATTGCTTCAAGAAATCACCAAGACTGTCCGTGCGAAAAAAGAGTCTAAAAAATGAGACCTATTGAAGAATTTGTCTATGTTGGCAATCAGGTTATCGTTCCCGATCAGGCAAGTTTGATGCGTTGTTATTATCCCATTATTGGGGGTGAGGGATACGCACTCTATCAGTATTTTGTGGCTTTCTATGATAATGGTAATCATCGTCATAAATTTGCTACTATTCTGAATCATCTTAACTTTGGTATGCAGCCTCTTCAGGAATCCCTGGCGGTCCTGACAGCGGTAGACTTGTTGGCTTTCTATCATTCTCCTCAGGGAATTTATGTTGTGGAGCTTAAGTCTCCCCTATCTATCGAGCAGTTTCTAAAACATGCAGTTTATAGTTCACTTCTAGAGCAAAAAATTGGTGAGCCAGCAGTGGATGCTTTAAAACCGACGAGTTTACATGGTTTACAAGACTTATCTAAACGTTTTTCGGATGTTTTTACTGATGAGCGTTTGGCTCAAAAGTCTGTTTCTGAAATTAAGCCTAAAAATTCATTTGATTTAATCAGTTTCAGGAATCGTATGCAGGCTGATGGACTTGTATTTACAGATGAAAAGACAGATGTTCCAGAAATCTATAAGTTGTCTGAAACCTATGACATGAATTGGTATGATACCTATCTCTTGTCAAAAAAGACAGCCGTGAACCACCGGATTATTGTTAAGCGTATGCAAGTGCAATTAGAGCAAGCTCAAGCTCAAAAATTGGGTGGTGATTCTGCATTGACGGAGACAGAGAAAAAGATTCTTAAAGCTGTTAAATCTGGAAAACCTGTTGATTACTTACAGAGTGCTAAGGGTCCAGGCGGGACTGTGACTAATTCTGAGAAAAAAATTCTCACAGACTTGGCACAAAGAGGCTTTATGGATGAGGTCATTAATCTCATGGTTGCCTACAGTTTGGGACGGACACGTTCAACAAATGTGAATCGAGAGTATATCTCTAAAGTTGCCAACGATTTTGACTTTAAGAAGATTGTTACTGCTGAACAAGGGCTTTTGGCTTTGCGTAGTGGTTACGACAAAAAATCACAGCGGGCAAAAGATGATTCTAAGAAGAAAACAAATGTACCTAGCTGGAGTGATCCTGATTACGATAATCAAACCAGTCAGGCCGACCAAGCCAAGTTAGACGAAATTAGACGCCGTGCTTTGGCTAAACTAGAAAAAGGAAAGGAGTAGCCTATGGAAAGAGTTGGACAAACCTTGAACCGAACAGGATATCATGGGTCTGGTAATGCAACAGATTTGACCAAGCAAATCTTGGCGGATCCAAGAGTGGCTGGCTTTATTCAAGAACATGGCTTAAGCCAGGACGAAATCAAGCGTAGTCTTCCAAAGTTTAATCAATTCTTGGTGGAATGCCGTAAGGTCAAAGAAGGTGATGTCAGCTACATTGCCAAAGGGTATGAGCCGATTCTGACCATGAATGAAGGCTACGCTGACGTAACCTATAAGGAAACGCGTCAGCTTAAGGAGCAACAAGAACAACAGGCTATTTCTAAGCGGATTAACTTGGTGAGTTTGCCTCAGTCCTATCGCAAGATTACCTTTGCTGATATTGCACTAGATGATGTCGCTCGTGTTGATACCTTTGAGACACTTGTTGATTTTGTAGCTAATTACCCTAGTCCAGACCAGAAAGGCCTCTATATCTACGGAGATATGGGGGTTGGGAAATCGTTCATGTTGGCTGCTATGGCCCACGAACTTTCAGAGACGAAGAAGGTTGCTACGACCATTATTCATTACCCATCTTTTACTATTGATGTTAAAAATGGGATCAAGGACGGCTCTGTGAAGGAACAAATTGATGCTGTCAAAGAAGCAGAAGTTCTAGTTTTAGATGATATTGGTGCAGAGCAATTCTCTTCTTGGATTAGGGACGATGTTTTGCAAGTCATTCTCCAGTATCGCATGATTGAGGAGCTACCGACCTTCTTCACATCCAACTATAGTTTTGCAGACTTAGAAGCTAAGCTATCAAATGGACGTCAGGGAGACGAGACTTGGCAGGCCAAACGTGTGATGGAACGTATTCGTTTTCTAGCTAAAGAGGTTCACTTGAGAGGTGTTAATCGCCGTTAAGGTGATTCTAATAATGATAAAGAACAAGCGTGTTTGCTTTCCTTGGTGGAAGTTAGATTGCTAAATGAAGAAAGGAATCCCTAATTTAATCAGGGACTTAAATATATGACATTACCTACAGTTGCTATCGTGGGTCGCCCAAATGTTGGGAAGTCGACCCTATTTAACCGAATTGCGGGTGAACGTATCTCTATCGTCGAAGACGTTGAAGGGGTAACACGTGACCGTATTTATACCTCTGCTGAGTGGCTTAATCGTCAGTTTAGCTTGATTGATACAGGTGGTATCGATGATGTCGATGCCCCATTCATGGAACAGATTAAGCACCAAGCTGGCATTGCCATGACTGAAGCAGACGTTATTGTCTTTGTCGTTTCAGGTAAGGAAGGCGTGACAGATGCGGATGAGTACGTTGCCCGTATTCTCTATAAGACAAACAAGCCAGTTATCTTGGCGGTAAATAAAGTGGATAACCCTGAAATGCGTGCAGATATCTATGATTTCTATTCTCTTGGGCTTGGCGATCCATATCCAGTTTCATCTGTTCATGGTATTGGTACGGGGGACGTTCTCGATGCTATCGTTGAAAATCTTCCAACAGAAGTCGAAGAAGAAAATCCAGATATCATCCGTTTCAGTTTGATTGGGCGTCCAAACGTCGGAAAATCAAGTTTGATTAACGCCATTTTAGGCGAGGATCGAGTGATTGCGAGTCCTATTGCTGGTACGACTCGTGATGCCATTGACACAAACTTTGTGGACAGTGAAGGTCAAGAGTATACTATGATTGACACCGCTGGTATGCGTAAATCTGGTAAGGTATATGAAAATACAGAAAAATACTCTGTTATGCGTTCTATGCGTGCCATTGATCGTTCTGATGTTGTCCTTATGGTTATCAATGCCGAAGAAGGTATCCGTGAGTATGACAAGCGTATTGCTGGTTTTGCCCATGAAGCTGGTAAAGGGATTATCATCGTAGTTAACAAATGGGATACGATTAAGAAGGACAACCACACCGTTGCCAACTGGGAAGCAGATATCCGTGATCAGTTCCAATTCTTGAGCTATGCCCCAATTGTCTTTGTATCGGCTAAGACGAAACAACGTCTCAACAAGTTACCAGAGATGATCAAACGCATCAGTGAGAGTCAAAACCGTCGTATTTCATCGGCTGTCTTGAATGATGTTATCATGGATGCCATCGCCATCAACCCAACACCAACTGACAAAGGGAAACGCCTTAAGATTTTCTACGGGACACAAGTTTCGGTTAAACCACCAACATTTGTTATCTTTGTCAATGAAGAAGAGCTTATGCACTTCTCATACATGCGTTTCTTGGAAAATCAAATTCGTCAGGCCTTTGGCTTTGAGGGAACACCAATCCACTTGATTGCTCGTAAACGTAAATAAAAAAGAGACCAACCAGAATAGAATCTTTACGGGTTGGTCTTTTGGTATTGTAAGGAGAAAACGATGTTAGAAAATGTTCAAACTTATTTATCCAAACAAGGAGTTAAGTATATCAAACCTGAGAAGGCGGAGCCACATCAGGTTTGATATGGAAGCTCTCAAAACTTTGGGACAAGCTGCTCATAAGGGAAATACAGTTCTTATCAAAAGCTCTAGAGGAGCGTCTAGACTCCATGAAAATGGATCGTGTCAGCAACTGGGCTAAAAAGTATGCCGTCCACATTTCTGGTGCTATTACAGAGCTCCTGAGGAGCAGTTTAGATGATGTTGCTATGGTGATTCGACTATACAGTTAAGCTGAAGATTGGGGAATATCAGTTGAAGTGAGCTTTGTCGAACGGAAAAAATCTGATACTACTCTAGCGAAGCAATATAAGGTCCTAGACTTACCGATTACTTTTCCACTTTACTATCTTGCTCAAGAAGATGGGAAGATGGTGTCAGTCATCGTGTGGAAGGGACTGAAGCGAATCGTCAGATGCTCAAAGAAGCAGTCAAAGCTGGTCGTGTTCGAAAGGTCTTGGTTAAATATGATGTCCCTGTGACGGATAGCTTGACTAGGATGACTTACTAGATCAACTAATGGAAGGCTTTCAACTGATAACTCCTTATTTGATAGTTGTCAGGATGCAAATAAGTTGTTGGAAGATTGGTGTAAAAGAGGAGAATAAAAATGCAAGGATTATTAATGATTGATATGCAAAGGGCCTTTGATAATAGTTCATGGGGAGAACGTAATAACCCTCAGTTTGAAGTGAATTCCCAAAAAATTGCTTAATTTTTTTTAGAGAAAGGGGATGGCCAGTACTTCATGTTCAACATGTATACACGAATACTCAATCACGTTTTCACGAATCTCAAGGTCAAGATTTTAAAGATGGCTTTCAACCATACCCAAGTGAACCTGTTTTCCAAAAGATAGTTAATAGTGCTTTCATTAGGACGAATTTAGAGAGCTATTTCAGAGATAAAAGAATTGATAAGTTAGTTATTGCAGGCTTTAACTTGCCACACTGTGTGTCTACCACAACTCGCATGGCGGCTAATTTAGGGTTTAAGACGTCACTTATTTCAGATGCAACGACCAGTTTTGCCCTACCCAATTTAGATGGTCATTTGATAGATCCAGAGGTCCTGCATACCATAAATCTAGTATACTTACACGATGAATTTGCTCAAGTAATGACAATAGAGGAGTTCATGGGGATGATAATGAAGAGCTCTATGCCTTCTGTACTGACCCCAAAAAGTTAGACAAATAATTCATCCAAAGGATTTAGTTCTGTATTGCACAGGACTAAGTCCTTTTAATTTTACCTTAATGCGTTTGTTGTTGTAATAATCAATATAGTCTACAATAGCTTGTTCCAATTGCTCAAGTGAGTGAAACATCTTCTCGTAACCATAAAACATCTCAGACTTAAGAATGCCAAAGAAAGACTCCATCATACCATTGTCTGGACTATTTCCCTTACGTGACATGGACGGTTGGATCCCTACATTCTTCTTTATGGTAATACTACCGATTATAGCTATAAAGAGTAAAAGTGGTGAGATAAAGATAATTTGTTTCGTAATTTTTCTATTGTTCTGTATATATGAAATGTTACTTATTTCCCTTCTATTTTCTAAATGATAATGATACATAAGTAGTAAAACTATATAAGTTTATATTTATTTTACTAGTATTTTTATCAGATATAATAATCTGAAATGTAATGGGTTATATCTCCAAAAATATACGAGGAACTTGACTTATCATATTAGAGTCAGTTCTTTTTTGAATGAGGACTTTAAATTAGCACCCAAAGGTATCCCTTTCGTAATACCAGCCCCACAAGGTTAACTTGGTCTCTCCTGAGCTAGAAAGTGGACGAAAAGTTCAGTTTACTACTGCATCATTGGTATAAAGTAAAATAAAAACCGAGGTCGGAACAATTGTCTCAACCTCATTTATTTATTTTGGTGAAATCACTTCAGCACCACCCATGTAAGGACGAAGAACTTCAGGGATAGTTACTGAACCATCTTCGTTTTGGTAGTTTTCAAGGATAGCGGCTACTGTGCGTCCAACAGCAAGCCCTGAACCGTTGAGAGTGTGAAGAAGTTTTACTTTGCCATCAGCTTCGTCACGGTAACGGATTTGTGCACGACGAGCTTGGAAATCTTCTGTGTTTGAACATGAAGAAATTTCGCGGTAAGTGTTTTGTGCTGGAATCCAAACTTCCAAGTCGTAAGTTTTCGCAGCTGAGAATCCCATGTCGCCAGTACACAAAGTGATGACACGGTATGGCAAATTAAGTTTTTGAAGGATGTTTTCAGCATTAACTACCATTTTTTCCAATTCATCATAAGAGTCTTCAGGTTTTGAGAATTTGACCATTTCAACCTTGTGGAATTGGTGAAGACGAATCAAACCACGTGTGTCACGACCTGCTGAACCAGCTTCTGAACGGAATGAAGGGCTCAAGGCTGTGAAGTAGATTGGCAATTCTTTACCGTCAAGAATCTCACCTCGGTAGTAGTTGGTCAAAGGAACTTCGGCTGTTGGGATAAGGACGTAGTCAGTACCATCAAGTTCGAAAGTGTCTTCTTTGAATTTTGGATATTGACCAGTACCAAACATAGAGTCGTGGTTAACCATGTAAGGTGTGATCATTTCAGTGTAACCTTCTTTAGCGTGCTCATCCAACATGAAGTTGTAGATTGCACGTTCCAATCTTGCTCCGAGACCTTTGTAGAAAAGGAAACGAGAACCTGTAACTTTTGCACCACGTTCCCAGTCAAGAATACCAAGATCTTCCCCTAAATCCCAGTGAGCTTTAACTTCAAAATCAAAGTCACGAGGTGTTCCCCAACGACGAACTTCTACGTTTTCATCTTCGTCAGCACCTATTGGAACAGAATCATTTGGTGTGTTTGGAAGTGTCACAATGATAGTGTTAAGCTTTTCATCGATAGCAGCAAGTTCGGCATCAATTTCCTTAATCTCTGCAGAAACTTTTTGCATGGCTGCAATTTGTTCTGAAGCATCTTCTTTGTTACGCTTAGCTTGAGCAATATCATCTGAAGCGATATTACGTTGAGCTTTGAGTTCTTCAGATTTGATAAGAAGCTCACGGCGTTTAACATCAAGCTCTTTTAGTTCATTTAAAGTCTCAGCAACGACACCACGTGTAGCCAATTTTTCGGAAAGGGCATCAAAGTCGTTACGAATACGTTTTACATCTAACATAAGTTCCTCCAAAAAATAAAACACCCAGCAAAAGTGTTGGAGTGACATGGGCCACGGTTCCATCCAACTTCACAGGAGTGCACTTGTTTATGTTTTTAATTATTAGAAACGGTAGAATTTCGTAGGTCAACCCTACCTGCTCACAGCAACCGCAGGCTTTCTGGAAAGGTCTAGCTATTACTTATCCGTCCTTTACATTATACAAAAATTATGATTTTTTGGCAAATAAACCTTTGATACGAGCACCTATGGTTTGGATGAGAGTAGGTAATTTAACAACTTTTTCATTGCCAAGATGTTCCCTAGCAATCTTTAGAATCTTCCCAGAATCTTTTGAGGCAAAAAGGAATTTGCTCTTGTCTGTTAGAATCTCAAAGTGACGACTAACCCTCTTTCCTGATACATTTGCACCAATTTGAGTGATGCTGGTCCAAGGGATTTGAATATATTGCTCGACATTGACATCTGGGTAGAATTCAAGAGCCATATCTCCGATTAGAAATTTACCGACCTTTCCTCCGATAGCCATGTAGGAAACACCCGTTGTATGTAATTCAACTGTTTTGTTTAATGATTGTGCCATATCTATCTTTCTTTTTGACTGTAGTATTTTTATTATAGCATAAGAAAAGAGTTCAGCTTTGCTAAACTCTTGCTCTTTTTACATGATTCCGAAGAAGCTTGCAACAATACCAACTACAAAGAGTCCGATGATGATTGTGATTGGTGAAACTTTCTTCTTAAGCAACCACATACATGCAAAAGTAAGGAGAAGTCCCGTCAAACCTGGAATTAATGAATCCAATTGTTTTTGTAGGGTATCGACTTGAATCTTATCAAAGCTAAGCTTATCGTTGACTTGACCAAGGATAGTTTTTAGTTGATCACCAGTAACATATCCTTTTGGCCATTCAATATAAGCACTTTTAGGCAAAACTTTACCTGGAAGCTTTACAGTGAAGACGACAGATACCCAACGTTCAACGAGGACGGCCAAGATGAACATACCAAGTATTGATGCCCCTTTAGTAATATCTTTCAAGATACCACCAGACATGTCTTTAGTGATTTCTGAACCTGCTTTGTAACCAAGTTCTTGAGTGTACCACAAGAAGGCCATGCGGATAAGGTTCCAACCAATGAAGAAGATAAGTGGACCAGCAATGTTACCAGCTTGTGCCAATGAAGCACCAATGGCACCAAGAATTGGACGAATTGTGAACCAGAAGACAGGGTCACCGATACCGGCAAGTGGACCCATCATACCGATTTTAACCCCTTGGATAGCTGCATCTTCGATTTCAGTACCATTAGCTTTTTCTTCTTCAAGAGCTAAGGTAACCCCCATGATAGGAGCAGCTACGTAAGGGTGAGTGTTGAAGAATTTCAAGTGACGTTTAAGAGCTGCGGCTTGGTCCTCTTTGTTAGTATAAAGTTTTTTGATAGCGGGAATGAGTGAGTAAGCCCAACCCAAGTTTTGCATACGTTCATAGTTCCATGAACCTTGCAAGAATTGTGAGCGCCACCAAACCTTTTTACGATCCGCTTGAGATAATTGAATTTTTTCAGCCATGAGAGCACCCCTTCCTAGTAGTCTTCCAAGATATCGCCGATTGGGTCGCCTGAACCAGATGAAGTTCCGCCACCATTTCCGCCACCATTTCCGCCACCTTGTTTAGAAAGGTTGAGGTAGATGAAGGCGATGGCAACACCAATGGCACAAAGAGCGATAAGTGTCAATTGGCTAATTGCTGCCAAAGCAAAACCAATGGCGAAGAATGGCCAAACTTCACGAGTAGCCATCATATTGATAATCATGGCGTAACCAACGGCTACGACCATACCACCACCGACAACCAAACCATGGGTGAGCCAGTCAGGCATCAAGCCAAGGGCATGTTGAACAGATTGGGCCGGGATGGCAAGAAGAAGGGCTGCTGGCACAGCAATACGCAAACCTTGAAGAAGGAGAGAGAGGTAGTATGCACGTTCAACACCAGCGATGTTTCCGTGTTCTGCAGCTTTATCTGCAGCATGAACAAAGGCAATAGATGCTGTACGAACAGGCATAGTTAGGAAGAGACCTGCAACTGCAAGCAGGATAGCTATTGCAATCGCAACACCGATACCTTCAGCTGTAAATTTACCACCTTTAACCAAAATGATGGCAGCGGCAACAGATGCAAGGGCAACGTCAGGAGCTACGGCAGCACCGATGTTTGCCCAAGCAAGGGTAATCATTTGAAGAGAACCACCAAGCATGATACCTGCAGTGAGGTTACCTGTGGCAGCACCGATGAGGGTACATGCAACAAGTGGTTGGTGGAATTGGAATTGGTCAAGGATACTTTCAAGACCAGCAAGGAAGGCAACAGCTACGACCAAAATCGCAGAAATAATTGACATATCTGACATGGTTATAATTCCTTTTCTATTGAGTTGTCGTTAGTTGAATTTATCAACTAATTTATCCGAATGAAGATTATTGAACGTTAGCTTTCTTGATAAGCTCAAACAAGTCTTTCTTAGAATCGTTTGGAACCTTACGGACGTCAAATTCAACGCCAAGGTCACGTAATTTTTCAAAACAAGCAACATCATCTTTATCCATAGACAAAACGTTGTTAACCATTGTTTTACCAGTTGAGTGAGCCATAGAACCAACGTTAAGTTCTTTTATTGGCACGCCACCTTCGATAGCACGAAGTGCGTCTTGAACAGTTTCGAACAAGACAAGCGCATGTGTATTTCCAAAACGTGGGTCTTTAGAAGCATCAATTAATTTTTGAATCGGAACAACGTTTACTTTAATACCGTTTGGTGCAGCCTGTTTGATCAATTCCTTACGAAGCTCATCTTTGGCAACGTCATCCGAAGCAACAATAATACGGTCTGCTTTAGAATAAGGTACCCAGTTAGTTACTACTTGACCATGCAAGAGACGTGTGTCCAAACGTGCCAAGTTAATCTTGAGTTTACCATCTCCGATGACTGTTCCTTCAGGGATAGCTCCTTGAGGTGCTGCAGCTTCTACAGGAGCTGCAGTTGTTTCCTCAGCTGGATTTAGCGCCTCTGGAAGTGCCTTGATACCAGCCTTAGCTTCCTTGATGATATTAGCAGCAACTTGCTCTACAGTAGCGTTAGCATCCATCATACGTTCAGTGTATGCTTGGATTAGCATTGGCAAGTTAAGTCCTGTGATGATAGCAATCTTGCGATCTGGGTTTTCCCTAGCGATTCGACTAGCTTGGTTAAATGGTGAACCACTCCAAAGGTCAGCCAAAACAAGAATTTCATCATCAACATCGAATTGTGCAATGGCGTTGTTGAAGTGAGCGTACAAATCATCAGGACCTTCACTTGGCATGAAAGTCACAACTTGAACTTTCTCTTGGTCCCCAAAAATCATAGAGCCTGATTGGTGGATTCCTTCAGCGAACTTACCATGGCTGGCAATAATAATACCGATACCCATTCGTGTTCTCCTCCTTTTATATATTGCTTCTTAGGAATAGAAAAATGATTATTGATATTATCATTCATGACATGAAAATGACAACAATATTTTTTAGCCCCTCGAAAATTTAGAACAATCTAATTATAAAGCGTTATCATTGGTTTGTCAATAGTTTCGTAACAAAAGTATCATAAATTGAAAAAATCATCAAATTCTTGCAAATATACTTTCTTTTCAGATAAAAGAATTTAGATATAGCTTAAAGCTATATATAAATAGAGAAAATGGGATTAAGGGGAAATCAGATAAATGCTTGTAATGCGTAGTTACAACTGCTATAATTGCTTCAATTAACTATTTAAGGTTAAATCTATAAGAAAGAGGCCTCCTTATGTCAGATTTACTAAGTATTTATAATGAATTGCAATCCAAAAAATTGGGTCGACTTGACCCACAAAATTAATGCGGAAAGTCCACATTTTCCAGCCCTCCCTGCTTTGAAACAAGAAGACCTTTTTACCTTAAAAGATGGTTTCCATGTTCAAAAATTTACAGTGGTTGGTCAATACGGAACTCATATTGATGCACCTATTCACTTTGTCGAAGGAGGTCGCTGGCTAGATGAGATTGCCCTCAAGGATCTCCTTTTGCCACTCTATGTTATCGACAAGTCTAAAGAAGTCTCTGAGAATCCAAACTTTATCTTGAGCAAACAAGATATCCTAGACTTTGAAGCAGAGCATGGAAAAATTACAGAAGGAGCCTTTGTTGCTTTTCGTAGTGATTGGTCGAAGCGTTGGCCAGATCAAGATGCCATGCGCAACCTTGATGAGAATGGTGTTCAGCAAAGTCCTGGTTGGAGCCACGAAGCTTTGGAATTCTTAATCCATGATCGTCATGTTAAGGCAGTGGGGCATGAGACTTTTGACACAGATGCCGGTATTCCAGCAGCAGAACATGGTTTGGTTAACGAATACTACCTCTTGGAACAAGACATTTATCAGGTAGAAGTCTTGAATCAATTGGATCAAGTTCCAGCTGTTGGTGCTTTGATTTCAATTGCATTTCCACACTGGGACAAGGCGACAGGTTCCCCAGTACGTGCAGTGGCTATTTTACCTTAATCAGAAGAAAAGACACCGAAGAAATTTTCGGTGTCTTTTCTTGTTTATAAAAGTAGTTCCTGAAGTTTGCGAGCAACGCCGTCTTCCTCATTAGTCCATTCAATTTGTTCGTTAGCGTGGGGAAGAAGGACAGAGCTAGCATTCTTCATGGCATAACCAGTCTTGGCAAGTTCCAACATCTCTGTATCATTGTGTTCGTCCCCAAAGGCAATCAAATCATCCGTTGATTTGCGCATAACCTTAAGTAAGTAGTTTAGGGCATAAGCCTTGTTAATACCTTTAGGTGAAAACTCTAAAATATTAAGTGGGCCACCCCAAGAATCAACTTCAATTTCTTCCTTGAAGTCTTTCTTGATATCATCGGCTAGCTGGTACTTATCTTCGTGACGAGTTTGCATAAGAAGAGCATTTGGGTTGCGTGTAATTTTTGCTGGTTCCAAACGCATAGCCTCAATGATTTTATCAACACCAAAGAGTTGTGGTTGAATACGCTCTGGGTGATTCATAGAGATATAGAAGTGTTTTCGGTATTCACTAGCCAGAAAATCCATCTCTAACTCATCATGTCGTTGTAAGAGGTTAATCAGATATTTTTTGTCTAATTTAACCGAATGCTCATAGGCCCAGTTTTGGTCTGGAAGATTGGTCAAGGAGCCATTAAAAGTGATGAGTGGTGTTTCTAACCCTAGTGTTTTGTAATGGTCAATAGCCATACGATAAGGACGACCTGTAGCAATAACAACTTGGTGTCCTTTATTTTGTACATCTTTAATCGTTTTTTGTGTGAATTCTGAAATAGTTCCATCTGGGCGCAAGAGCGTTCCATCAAGATCTAGTACAATCAATTTTTTTGTCATGTTCCTATTATAGCAAAAATCCATCCTTTATTGGTGATTGAGAAAGAGTTTTCTAAGAACGTTCGGGTTTTCATAAGAAAAGTCTCAGGAAATAAACCTTGCACAGTCAAATAATTTTATGTAGAATATTAATATTGCATTCTACGTGAGAATGTTCCGAAATTATTCGGATTTTGACAATATTTTTTACTAAGGAGTCTAAACTTTCATGGAAAAGATTTTCAAATTGAAAGAACATGGTACTGACGTCCGCACAGAAGTGACTGCCGGATTGACAACTTTCTTTGCCATGTCTTATATCCTCTTTGTTAACCCAGCGATGTTGGCCCAAACAGGAATGCCTGCACAAGGTGTTTTCTTAGCAACAATTATTGGTGCGGTTGCAGGGACGTTGATGATGGCATTTTATGCTAACCTACCATACGCCCAAGCGCCTGGTATGGGGCTTAATGCCTTCTTCACCTACACAGTGGTTTTTTCTTTGGGTTACACTTGGCAAGAGGCCTTAGCAATGGTCTTTCTATGTGGTGTTATTTCATTAATCATCACGGTAACGAAAGTACGTAAGATGATTATTGAGTCTATCCCAACAGCTCTTAAATCTGCTATTTCAGCAGGTATCGGTGTTTTCCTTGCCTATGTTGGGATTAAAAATGCTGGTTTCTTGAAATTCTCAATTAATCCACATACCTATACTGTAGCAGGTAAAGGTGCTGATATGGCCGAGGCTTCAATTACGGCTTCATCGTCAGCTACACCAGGTTTGGTTGCCTTCAATAATCCAACTGTAATTGTAGGTTTGATTGGTCTTGCGATTGCGATTTTCTTTATTGTTAAAGGTATTCGTGGAGGTGTTCTCCTTTCAATCCTTGTAACGACTATCATTGCTATTTTTGCTGGTGTCGTTGATCTTGGAAACATTGACTGGCACGCAGCTAGCTTGACATCATCTATTAAAGATCTTGGTAAGGTCTTTGGTGCAGCGCTTGGATCTAAGGGATTGGGATTGCTCTTTTCAGATGTTTCTCGTTTGCCTGGTGTCTTTATGGCTATTCTTGCCTTTTCATTGACTGATATCTTCGATACTATCGGTACCTTGATTGGTACTGGTGAGAAGGTTGGTATCATTGCTTCAACAGGTGATAACAACGAATCAAAAGCTCTTGACCGTGCTCTTTACTCTGACCTTGTCGGTACAAGTATTGGTGCCATTGCAGGGACTTCAAATGTTACAACTTACGTTGAATCTGCAGCAGGTATTGGTGCTGGTGGACGTACTGGTTTGACAGCTCTTGTGGTTGCTGTACTCTTTGCCATCTCTAGTTTCTTTAGTCCAGTGGTATCAATCGTTCCTAATGCTGCCACAGCGCCTATCCTTATTATTGTAGGTGTTATGATGCTCTCTAACCTTAAGAGTGTCGATTGGGAAGACTTGTCTGAAGCTATTCCTGCCTTCTTCACTTCTATTTTCATGGGATTCTCATATAGCATTACCTATGGTATCGCAGCTGGTTTCCTTACTTATACTTTGGTCAAAGTCGTCAAAGGTCAAGCTAAGGATGTCCACTTTATTATGTGGATTTTGGATATCTTGTTTATCCTTAACTTCATCAGTATGGCTGTGTTCTAAAGCTTGAAAGTTAAAAGTCTGTCCTTTTGTCAGGCTTTTTTAGTTTTTTACGAGTGATGATTTGAGGTTTACTTTCACGACTGTTTTAAGTTAAGATTGAAATCTTGTTAGAAATATTAACTTTATGGAGGTTTAATTTAATGTAAGAAAGTATTAAATTAAGACAGGGTGTTATATCTAAATTATTCTTGCTATCTTAGTATTTATAAGCTTTTATGGATTTTTACAGTGGACTATAGTCCAGATTTTTATTTTTTGATATAATGAAAACATGATTTACAGTCAAAATGAAGAGGAATTGATTAGTATAGGGCAAAAGTTAGGTCGATTGCTCAATTCTGGAGATATAATTGTTCTATCAGGTGATCTGGGAGCTGGTAAAACCACTTTAACTAAGGGAATTGCTAAAGGTTTGGATGTTTCACAGATGATCAAGAGCCCAACCTATACTATTGTTAGAGAATATGAGGGGCGTTTGCCGCTATATCATTTAGATGTTTATCGTATTGGTGATGATCCAGATTCTATTGACTTAGATGATTTTCTATACGGTGACGGTGTGACGATTATTGAGTGGGGAGAACTCTTAGATGAAAGTCTCCTGGGAGATTATCTCTTAATTTCGATAACTCATCATGGTGATGGACGTCAACTGCTTCTGGAATCTTTTGGTCCTAGAAGTAAAGAAATCCAGGAGGAGATGGTAAATGGCTGAGTACGAATTAGTCATTGAGGAAGCCCAAAGAGAGGATTCCGTATCCTTAGCACAATTACTAGAGACGGTAACTCTAGAGTCAGATTTTTTGGCTCAGGATGATAGGAGCTCTGTACTGAATGGCGAACAGTTAGCCTCTTATATTGATAGCCGTCAGAGTGTCCCAAATGAGATTTGCTTAGTCGCAAAATTGGGTCATGAGGTTATTGGTGTTTGTAATGTTACTTCTAATCAAGACACGAAGACCAGTCACATCGGTGATGTTTTCATTGCGGTTGCTAAACCTTATTGGGGCAATGGTATTGGTCAGTTTCTTATGGGAACAATGATTGACTGGGCAGTCAATACACCTGCTATCCGTCGCTTAGAGTTGACTGTTCAAGCACGTAATGAACGGGCGGTACATCTCTATCAAAAATTTGGATTTGATATTGAAGGCACTAAGAAACGTGGTGCCAGAACTAAAAATGGAGAATTTCTAGATGTTTACCTGATGGCTAAACTCATAGATTAGGAAAAAACATGAAACTTGGACGAAAAATTTTATTGATGTTGTCGGCAATTCTTGCCACCACAGTAGTAGCTGCTGGTATTTATCTAACGACAACTTATAATTATGCTACAGGAGAATTGTCAAAAACCTTTAGAGTATCAAAGGTAACGTCAGGGAATAGTAAGGCTATTCAACAGACAAAGCCTATAACTATTCTTTTGATGGGGGTGGATACAGGATCCAAAGGACGTAAGGAAACCTGGGAAGGAAATTCTGATACTATGATTTTGGTAACAGTGAATCCTAAGACTAAGAGAACTACCATGACCAGTTTGGAACGTGACCTTTTGGCAGATGTTGAGGGATCGGGTGAAGCAAAACTAAACTCAGCCTATGCTGAGGGTGGGGCTGACTTAGCTATTTCAACCATTCAAAAGGTTTTAGATATTGATATTGACTACTATGCGCTGATTAATATGCATGGTATGATTGATTTGGTGGATGCCGTTGGTGGTATCGAGGTAACGAACCATTTTGATTTCCCAATTTCGATTGCAGAAAATGAACCAGAATTTCAGGCGAAAGTAGAGCCTGGAACCCATAAAATCAATGGAGAACAGGCCTTAGTGTATTCACGTATGCGTTATGATGATCCCGATGGTGATTACGGTCGTCAAAAACGTCAACGTGAGGTTATTCAAAAGATTGTGGCTAAGCTCTTGAAGATGGACTCGATAGGTTCTTATAAGAAAATTTTGTCTGCTGTCAGTTCGAATGTACAAACAAGTATCAATCTTGGTGATAGCACTACTCTGCGTGGTTTGATGGGTTATAGTGAGGCCCTTAAAAATATCAAGTCTTACCAGTTGGCTGGTTCGGATGCAATGATCAATGGTGGAAGCTACCAAGTAGCCTCAACTGAGGATATTCTTAAGGTCCAAAACCGTATTAAGAAGGAAGTTGGCAAGAAGGGAGTTTCTGAATCTAAACTTAAGACTAGTTTGGTACTCAATGATTTTGGAACTTCTAGCTATGTTTCAGATGATTTCGTTAACTCTACTGGAAGTTATGAGGCTGGACTATCTGAGGCAACAGGTGGTGGATCAGTAAGTACCTACTATGGAGGTACCACCTACGGCAATAGCTACACTGAGAATACTAGTAATTATGTTCAGGACCAAGCTACAACAGCCCCTACAATTAATTATAATGGTTCAGGTGTAACTACTTATAACTTGGTTCCAGCAGCACAATAGAACTGTTGAGAGATTCCCAGCCTTTTGGCTGTCATATGATTATTACTTGCAATAGTTTTTAAGCTATGCTATAATATGAAGAAATAACGAAAGAGAGGCGGAGTAGAAACTTCGTCTCTTGTGTGTGTAAGGAGGTCATAATGTCGCAAAAAATTATTGATCTCGTGACGGCTGTCGTAGCTCCAGCAATTCCTGACCCCTACGAATTGGTCGATATCGAGTATGAAAAGATTGGCAGTGACTATATTTTGTCCGTTTTGATTGATAAGCCAGGTGGAATTACTGTAGAAGATACTGCAGACCTGACTGAAATTATCAGCCCTCTCTTGGATACTATTCAGCCTGACCCTTTCCCGGATCAATACATGTTGGAAGTGTCTAGCCCTGGATTAGAGCGTCCCTTGAAGACTAAAGAAGCTTTGAAGAATGCTGTTGGTCAGTATATCAATGTTAGCCTTTACAAGGCTATTGATAAAATCAAGATTTTCCAAGGCGACTTGTTGGCCTTCGATGGCGAAACTCTAACAATTGATTATCTTGATAAGACTCGCCATAAGACTGTTGAGATTCCCTATCAAACAGTTGCTAAAGCTCGTTTGGCAGTCAAACTCTAAAACTCTTAGTGTAAATAAAGAAAGGATGCCAGTTTTGGCCCTTAACGGCTAAAACAACAAAGAATATGAGCAAAGAAATGCTAGAAGCCTTCCGTGTCTTGGAAGAAGAAAAACACATTAACAAGGAAGACATCATCGATGCTGTGGTTGAATCACTTAAATCAGCTTACAAGCGTCGTTATGGTCAGTCTGAATCAGCAGTTGTTGAATTCAATGAAAAAACAGGTGATTTTCAAGTTTTTACCGTTCGAGAAGTTGTAGATGAAGTCTTCGATAGTCGTTTGGAAATCAGCTTGAAAGATGCGCTTGCTATTAGTTCAGCTTACGAACTTGGTGACAAGATTCGCTTTGAAGAGTCAGTCGACGAATTTGGTCGTGTCGCAGCTCAATCTGCTAAACAAACGATTATGGAAAAAATGCGTAAGCAAATGCGTGAGATTACTTATAATGAGTATAAGCAACATGAAGGTGAAATCATGCAAGGAACAGTTGAACGCTTTGACCAACGTTTCATTTATGTTAATCTTGGAACGCTCGAAGCTCAATTGTCACGCCAAGATCAAATTCCTGGTGAAAGTTTTAAGTCACACGACGTCATCGATGTTTATGTTTATAAAGTTGAAAACAATCCTAAAGGTGTTAACGTCTTTGTGAGCCGTAGCCATCCAGAATTCATCAAACGCATCATGGAACAAGAAATTCCGGAAGTATTTGATGGAACTGTAGAAATCATGAGCGTTTCCCGTGAAGCAGGTGATCGTACTAAGGTTGCTGTTCGCAGCCATAATCCGAATGTTGATGCTATTGGTACTATCGTCGGTCGTGGTGGAAGCAACATCAAGAAAGTTGTCAGCCGTTTCCACCCAACACGTTTGGATGCTAAGACAGGTATTGAGGTTCCTGTTGAGGAAAATATTGATGTTATTCAATGGGTGGAAGATCCTGCTGAATTTATCTACAATGCTATTGCACCAGCTGAAGTGGACTATGTTCTCTTCGACGAAGATGATAGCAAACGTGCGACAGTAGTTGTACCAGATAACAAATTGTCTCTTGCAATTGGTCGTCGTGGACAAAACGTTCGTTTGGCAGCGCATTTGACTGGCTACCGTATTGATATCAAGTCAGCTTCTGAATATGAAGCACTAGAAGCTGAGAAAGCTGAGGCTGAAGTAGATGAAGTTGTCGAAGAAATCGTTGCAGAAGCTACACCTGTAGATGTATCAACGGAAGAAGCACCAGAAGCAGAATAAGAAGAAAATAGAGGTGTTTGATGGCTAAAACACGAAAAATACCTTTACGAAAATCAGTTGTCTCAGGAGAAATCATCGATAAAACGTGATTTGCTCCGCATTGTGAAAACTAAAGATGGTGAAATTTTCATCGATCCAACAGGAAAGAAAAAATGGGCGAGGCGCCTACATTAAATTGGATAATGAGGAAGTCCCTACAAGCTAAAAACGAAAACAAGTTTTACAACCATAGTTTTTCCATGGATGTTCCCGAAAGTTTTTAACGATGAACTCATTGCTTAATGTGGATTCACAAGGTCAAAAGAAGAGAATTAGGTCTTGAATAACACAGAAAAATTGT